>Ga0209075_1000841_pt1 | contig 29562 bp, 28 predicted proteins | sample Stecom2011_FD_187523 | JGI IMG/M metagenome (GOLD analysis project Ga0209075, IMG submission 187523) | Agricultural soil microbial communities from Utah to study Nitrogen management - Steer compost 2011 (SPAdes) (version 2) | ecosystem: Environmental > Terrestrial > Soil > Agricultural land...
TTAATGTTGTAAAAATACCGGAAAGCTCGCCTTATAGCAATCAAGAATTTAAGGTAGTTAAATAAGAGAAAGTATTTTTTTAGGTTCCTTGAACTGAATTTATCTTTAAGTGACAAAAAAGCGGGTGTTCCACAATGGAAACCCGCTTTATTATTTGATGGTATGCACGTTTTAAGAAAGCGTGCAAAGAAAATATTATCTATTCAGTACCCTTTTGGCAGCAGCTACAATATCTTTTGCGCTCAAACCGTATTTTTCAAACAACTGTTCTGGTTTGCCACTTTCGCCAAACTTATCATCTACAGCAACCATTTCCATTGGTGTCGGTAGTTTTCTTGCCAACAGTTGAGCAACGCTGTCGCCTAAGCCACCATTCATTTGGTGTTCTTCAGCAGTAACAACCCTTCCTGTTTTTTGTACAGATTTTAAGATGGCTGCATCATCTAAAGGCTTAATGGTATGAATGTTAATCACTTCTACGCTGTATCCTTCTTCTTCCAAAGCTTCAGCTGCTTTTAAACTTTCCCACACACAATGTCCTGTAGCAATTAAAGTTACATCATTTCCCTCTTGAAAAGTAAGTGCTTTTCCAATTTCAAACTTTTGGTTTTCAGGAGTAAATACTGGCCATTTCGGTCGACCAAAACGCAAGTAAACTGGTCCTTCATGTTCAGCAATTGCAATGGTAGCTGCTTTGGTTTGGTTGTAATCACAAGGATTAATAACCGTCATTCCTGGAAGCATTTTCATCAAACCAATGTCTTCTAGAATTTGATGAGTAGCACCATCTTCTCCCAAAGTAAGTCCGGCATGTGAGGCACATATTTTTACATTTTTCCCACTATAGGCAATAGATTGGCGAATTTGATCATAAACCCTTCCCGTAGAAAAGTTGGCAAAAGTTCCAGTAAAAGGGATTTTTCCACCAATGGTCATTCCTGCTGCTACGCCCATCATGTTGGCTTCTGCCACTCCTGCTTGATAAAATCGATCTGGAAATGCATCTTTAAATGCATCCATTTTTAAAGAGCCCGTAAGATCGGCGCATAGCGCTACAACATTTGGATTCTTTTTCCCAACCTCTAGCAGACCGGCGCCAAAGCCCGACCTGGTGTCTTTCATTTCGCTGTATTTGTATTTGGACATAGTTATAAATTTATATGTGTGCTTTTTCCTGAATCAATGATAAATGACTTTTCTTTGGTGTAAATACTTTGTCTTGCGTTAAGAGGCCGAAAAATTACATGATAACTCCCCGGCTGCAAGGTGATGCTAACCCTGCTGTTAATCAATGGCAAGTTACTTACCCAAACGAGCTTGTCGGCTTCTTTTTTAAATATGCTTCCATATCCTCTTGCGCCAGTATCTATAGAAGCTGTTCCTGCTTGCGGAATTTCAACCTTTGTAGTATGATTTTGAGCGATGTTCACAGCATCTATATAGGTCCTAGGCAAAGTTAAGATCTCCAAATCGTAATGTCCAACAATGTACTTTTCCAGTTGGTTAAAGTCTTGTACAACTAAAGTTTCCTTTTTACCTCTTTCCCTAACAATGGCTTTTAAATCTTTGTACTCATTGTATCCATTCATTTTTAACTCCAAACTACCTTGTGGAGCATCTACAGCAATAATGTTGTGCTTTCCAGAGTTAAGTTTAATGCCATTTTTTACGACTGGTGGAATGGTATGAACTACCAAATTGTATGTTCCTAAAGGATCTATTGGCAAGGTATCTGGGTTTCCACGACTGTCAAGGGTGTGCACATAGTTGTAACGCACTTGTCCACTAAAAGCATCGTAAAAAGTCATGGGTACATTTGTTTCTGTAGGCTTGTGAAGTATGTCTAATAAGTTTACTTGCACAGAAGTAGTGTTAAGCGCTTGAGAAATTACAATGCCCAAAACTTCTTTAAAAGTCGCTGCATCTTGAGTGTCGTAAAAATTACCAACACAATCAAAGGCGTCCATTACTTCGGGTTCTAAGCCCATGCCAATTACGAAAGGTTTTAAGGCGATTCCTTTTTTCTGCAAAGCGAGTGATACCGCACAAGGGTCGCCATCACACTCCTCTATACCATCAGTAATTAAGATGATTATATTTCTACAATCGTTACAAGAAGGAAAGTCGCTTGCTGCTTGTTCTAAAGAGTAGGCAATTAGCGTTGTTCCTTTTGGACGTATAGACCTAAGCTTGTCAGAAATTTGTTGATGGTTATTTTTAGAAAAAGGCACTTCTAACTTGGTGTCTTTACAATTCCTTCCGTTTGCACTCACATGGTTTTGATGTCCAAAAACCCTTAAGGCAAGTTCAACTTCTTCAGCGTTTTTTAAACTATCTACCATTTCTCTTAGTAAACGGGTAGCAACTTGCATTCTTTGTTCTTGTCCCCACCTTGCATACATGCTTTGAGAGGCATCAAAAACAAAAAGAATCCTCGTTTTTTGTGCTTTATTTTGAGCAGAAAGTGATTGGCTGCCCATGCCAAAAAGAAAAACTGTGAAACATGCGATTAAAAAATGTTTTCTCATTCTCATTTGTATTTGTAATTTATGGAACTCAAAAAACATACCCTTATTAATAATCGCCTAAAGTTTCTTCTAATTGACTTAGTGCATTTTCTTTTTGTTCATCATTTGGTGCAACACCATGCCAAGCATGAGTTCCCATCATAAAGTCAACACCTTGACCCATTTCTGTCTTCATTAAAATCATGATAGGTTTTCCTTTACCGCAAGCAGCCTTAGCTTCTTTTAAGCAATGGAGAAGTTCTGCCATTTTATTACCATCAGTTTCTAAAACATGCCAACCAAAAGCTTCAAATTTTGCTTTTAAATCTCCTAAAGATAAGACATCATCTACATCTCCATCAATTTGTCGGTTGTTGTAATCAACTGTTGATATTAGGTTATCAACCTTGTTGTGTGCGGCATACATTGCTGCTTCCCAAATCTGACCTTCTTGCAACTCTCCATCACCGTGTAATGAATAAACAATCTTATCGTCATTGTTTAGTTTTTTTGCAAGAGCAGCTCCTATGGCAACAGATAATCCTTGGCCTAGCGAACCACTAGCTACACGTATTCCAGGTAAACCTTCGTGGGTAGTGGGGTGACCTTGTAAACGAGAGTCTATTTTTCTGAAAGTTGAGAGTTCTTTAACTGGAAAATAACCACTTCTCGCTAATACAGCATACCAAACTGGTGAAATGTGACCATTAGAAAGGAAGAATAAATCTTCTCCTGTTCCATCCATTTTAAAGTTGTTGTCGTGTTCTAATACTTCAAAATACAAGGCAGTGAAATAATCAGCACAACCGAGTGAACCACCCGGATGTCCTGAGGAGACTGCATGTACCATTCTCACAATATCTCTTCTAATTTGTGATGCTATACTTTCCAATTTCTTAAGGTCGGCCATCTGATTTTTTGTTTGTGGTTTTCACTGCAAAAGTACATCAAATATGATGGATTGAGGGATGCTTGTGTATAAAAAGGAAAAAGAAGGAATGTAGATGGGGATTAATTCAACATAAAATGGCGTAAGTTGTTGTTGTTAAGGTAAAAATGTGAGGGAGTAAATTCCTTAGTTTTATAAAATCTTTAAATGGTGTTTTTTGCTTTTTGCACCAAATTGAGGCTTTTAGAGTTTATTTTATGAATGCGATGAACAGTTTGGAGCGTTCCACCGAAGCCTCTTAAAAATTTTTCAACTGAAGGAATCACACTTCCTTCAAAATTAAAAAAGCGGCAACCAGCGGCTTTTGCAGCCAGTATTTGATGCCACATTAACAAACTTGTAGCTGCGGTATTCCTATAACCTTCGGCACTCCCTCCGATTAAATAATGCGCTGTTTGGTGATCATATACACAGGCAATTCCAGCATGAATCTCTCCATCTTCTTCTGAAGCAAATAATATGTTTCCTTTTTGCTGCTTTTCAATATAGCCAACCAAGCGTTTTATAATGCCATTGTCACCAATAGGGTATGTCGTTCCTTTTTCTTTAAAAGTATCTTTAAACAATTCTTCGAGCAAGGCCGGTGCATTGTCTTTTTTATGAAGGTTGATTCCTTTTTCTGCTTTTCTAATTTGCCGCCTAATGTTCTCCCTAAGGTTCGACCACAATACTTCTTCTGTATCGCTTAAATCTAAGAGGTAAGTATAATTGATTTGCTCGAGGAAGCCATTCCAGCGAAAAACTAAACCATTTTTAAAATTCAACTGAAATTGCTGTTCTATTTCTGCCACCTTTGGAAGTTGCGCCAGAAGTTCTTGATGCATTTTATGCTCATAGCTTATTTTATTAGCTTGTTTTTGACCTTTAGGATAAGTTAAAAACGGACCAGCATAAGGGGTGAAATAAGCAGGGGCAATAACTTCCCAAGGTCCTTTTTTACGAATAAAATAAGGCCAAATGGCCACTGCTTCTTCATTTTTTAAAACTACGGCTACATCCCAGGAATTGGCAACTACTTTATACCACCAACCGTAAGTTAGGCTAAAAGGTAGCAAGGCTTCATGCTGTTGGCTAAAAATTTTAAAATGCTCTTTATTTGTCAATGTTTAGTAGTGCTTAGGTGCAATACAAAGATTGTGATATTTTATAAAATAGCGACAAAATTGTTTTAATAATACAAAATCCCTATTATTCTTAGTTTCTTTGCAAAATAAAAAACTAAAATATATGTGGCAGCGCATTCAATCTCTTTACCTTTTCTTGGCAATACTCCTTAATGGATTTGCCTTTATCTTAAACATTGGAGAATTAAAAATAGAGGGGATGGATTATCATTTCTCTTTTTTCGGTTTAACTGAGTTTAGTACGGGGGAGATGTTGTATGCTTCAACATCCTTGGCTGTTATTAATATCGTTTCTATTTTTATTAGTTTGCTTGTAATTTTAATGTTTAAAAAACGTCAACTTCAAATCAAACTTTGTCAGTTGAACTTGTTTGTACAGCTAATTTTATTGGTTGCTATCTTTTTTCTATTCGATGCAGCAGCAAACTCATTAAACTTAGATACTGAAGTGCTTTTGGAGTATGGTCCTGCAACTTACTTGGTAATTGTGCCTTTGGTATTTATTTATTTGGCAATTCGTGCCATTAAGAAAGATGAAGCATTGGTGCGTGCAGCCGATCGGATTCGATAAATGCTAAATGCGTTTTTCCAGTTCAATTACTTCTAAGTTTTTAATGTCGCCACCCCCAACATCAAAGCGCATTAAAGTGAGCACATTGTGAAATCCTATTTTTCCAGCTGCACCGGGATTTAGATGCAGCAAGCCCAATTTTGGATCTGGCATGGCTTTAAGAATATGAGAATGTCCACAGATAAATAACTTGGGTGGATTTCGATGAATCTCTTCGTAAACTCTCTGATCATATCGCTTGGGATAACCGCCAATGTGTGTAATCCAAACATCAACACCCTCAATGGTAAACCGTAAATTTTCAGGATAAACTTTCCTGATTTTCGTACCATCAATGTTGCCATATACTGCTCTAAATGGTTTGAAATCTTCTAATTCATCTGCCAATGAAATGTTACCAATGTCACCGGCATGCCATATTTCATCACAACCGTTAAAATGATGTTTTACCCTTGGGTGAAGAAAACCATGTGTATCTGAAATGAGACCAATTTTTTTCATCTTGCGAAATTAAGAAAAGACTCAATTCTACCCTTAAAGGATTTCAATAGTTGCTGTGTTTTTACTTAGCTTTGAAGCCAAAGCAAGCACAGATGCAAAAGGCAATACAAATAATTGATTCACTACTACCGCTTAAAGCGCATTTGAAAGCACTAAACTTTAGTGAGTTGTTTGTGCTTTGTGATGAAAATACAAAGTCAGCAGTTTATCCTTCTTTGAAAAGCGTCTTTGAAGATGAAGCTTGGAACGTACAATTGTTAACAGTTGCAGCAGGAGAACAGTCTAAAGATTGGAGAGTATGCCTTGAAATATGGGGAAAAATGAGTGGACTTAATGCTGATAGAAAAGCATTAATGCTAAATGTTGGGGGAGGAATGATTGCTGATTTGGGTGCTTTTGTCGCTTCAATTTACAAAAGAGGAATTTCTTTTGTACAACTGCCCACCTCGCTTCTTGGGATGACGGATGCAGCGATTGGCGGTAAATGTGGCATTGATTTTTTAAACTATAAAAACCAACTTGGGCTTTTTGCTGAACCAAAAGCTATTTTTATTTATCCACCATTTTTAGAGAGCTTGCCAAAAGTAGAACTGAAAAGCGGTTTTGCAGAGGTGCTCAAACATGCTTTGATAGCAGATGTTGCTTATTGGAATAAATTAAAAAGTATTGAAGCTGATCAATGGCAAAGTGTCGCTGAATTAATCGCACAATCCGTAGCCATTAAAAGTAAGGTTGTAGAAAGCGATCCATTGGAAAAAGGGGAGCGGAAAAAACTCAATTTCGGACATACGGTAGGGCATGGAATTGAAAGCTATTTTTTACAAAAGCAAAAGCCCGTTCCACACGGTTTTGCAATAGCTGCAGGCATGTTAATTGAAGCTTGGCTTTCTATACAGCATGCAAAGCTTTCCGTTCAAGAATTTGAAGAAATTGCCGAAGTTCTACAGCATTTTTATCCTGTATTAGATTTTACAACGCTCGATATTGATGGGATACTTGCCTTTTTGAAACAAGACAAAAAAATGGAAGATGGAAAAAGTAGGTTTACACTTTTAACTGCAATCGGAAAAGCAAAAATCGATGTTGATATTTCAGAGAATGATGTTCGATCTGCTTGTTTAAAATATTTGTCGCTTTATGGAGAAACTTAATTTAAAAAATAGCACTCTTCAAAGGGAAGTGAATATTGAACTTCCTAGCTCAAAAAGTGAAAGCAATCGTTTGCTGATTGCACAGGCAATTTCTAAAAATGCTTTCAAAATCCAAAATCTTTCAGAAGCAGAAGACACAAAATTGTTACAAGCTGCTTTAAAAAGTTCACAAGAGATTATAGATGTTGGGATGGCAGGTACGGCTTTTCGATTTTTAACTGCTTTTTATGCCATTCAAGATGGCCGAAAAACAATACTAACAGGAGCAGAGCGCATGAAAGAACGGCCAATTGGTATTTTGGTTGATGCCTTGAGAACACTTGGAGCTTCTATAAAGTATTTGGAAAAAGAAGGTTATCCTCCATTAGAAATTCAAGGCAAATCGTTGAAAGGAGGAAAACTATTTATTGATGGCGCCGTGAGCAGCCAATACATTTCTGCTTTGTTACTGATTGCTCCAGCTTTGAAAACACCTTTGCAGATGGAAGTTACGCATCTAGTATCAAAACCTTATGTTAAGTTAACCATAAAGTTGATGACAGAGTTGAATGTTAAAGTGAGCATAAGTGGCCATAATTTCTTGATTTTACCAGCTAAATATCACAGCAAGCAAGCTATTTCAGTTACTGCAGATTGGTCGTCCGCAGCATTTTTTTATCAGTTGATGTCTTTTTCTAAGCTTGAGAAAATACATATTAAAGCTTTGAAAGCTGATGGCTTGCAAGGGGATGAGAAATTGGTTGAAATTTTTCAATCTTTTGGGGTAGAAACCAAGTTTACCAAAGATGGAGCTGAGTTGATTAGAAAGTCGCCGCCTTTGAAAAGGCTAACAATCGATTTATCGGACTGTCCTGATTTAATTCCATCTGTTGCAGTAGCTTCTGCAGTATTGATGGAAGAGTGCGAAATCAAAGGGGTGTCGACTTTAAGAATCAAAGAATCCAATAGGGTGGCGGCTTTAAAAAGCGAATTGGCAAAAATAAATGTTGGCTTGGAGGAAGTAGGAGAAGATCAAATTATAATAAAGGGAACTAAAGATCTACCAAAGTTTGCTGTTTTTAAAAGTCATAACGACCATCGAATGGCAATGTGTTTGTCACCTTTAATTTTTCTGATGGATGAAGTTCAAATTGAAGACCCAGATGTTGTTCATAAAAGTTTCCCATATTTTTGGGAACAGTTAACTGCCTGTGGTGTATCTGCTGTTAGAACTTAAATCGAAGCTGTGCTTTAATTTCACTTTTGATATTGCCTGAAATTTCATCTTTTCCACTGCCTATAGTGTTTCTATCGGTATAGTATGTTTGGGAATATCGCAGCCAAAAGTCAATTCCTCTAGAAATATGGTATTTGCTACTGATGTAAAATCGCGTTCCTTTTCCGCTGTATGCCGGAATTGAAAATGCGTAAAGAACATCATTCTCATAAGCGTATATTCTACTGTTCCAGGAGTCTGTATCAAAAATAGCATAACGAATTGAAAAAGAAAGTGGAAAACTCAATTGCTTGTAACTTAAATCTTGATAAATGACAAATCCACGCTCTCTACTTTTGTCACCCAATTGATAATTGGTGATTTCAATGCGATTTTTTAATGTAATGCTTTTTGTCACTTGATAAGCAAGGTGAAGTCGATAATCGGATTTTATTTCATCTACAATTGCTGCAACACCTTCTGTAGTTTCAGATTCATTTTTACCCCTATTTCTTTGTCGAAATCTAAAATAAACTTCCATTGCTCTACTTGGTTCATAGCTCAACTGGCTCATTATTCTGTATCCTTGAGAAGGAGCATCTGTTTGAAAACGCAACCATGAAAAGGCGAATCGATCTGCATAAGCAGAAAGTGAAACTACAGGGCTTAGCTTGGCATTAATTCCCATAAAAGTTCCACTTTCGTTGCTGTTGCTTGTGTTTTCCCCAACGGCATTGCTTTGGAGTGGAACATAATCTTTATCAAACTTTCTATTTTGTATGGCGAGGGAGAGCCTGGGGTCTAAAACAACTAAAAGTCCATTGGTGTATGCAATGCCACCATTAATGCTGTGAGAAATTTCTCCGAAGAAGTTTACATTCTTAAGCAGGTAGTTGTAGTCGAAACCGAAATTGGTGTTTTCATTTTGTAAACGGTTAAACTTATTGTAAAGCTTTTGGCGAGGCAAATAATTTGCTGCAATTTGGTTGTGAACAGCAGTAATTCCAACTTTTATTTTGCGGTGATTGTATGAAAGGTTACTACCGAGAAAGGAATTGTCAACCACATTTTTATTTTCTAATTCACTGGGTGTTCGGTGAAAACCAGTTTCGGGAAGAGAGGTAATTGTAAATTCATTGTTAAGGCTATCGAAACTGCTAATGTTGGCATCTACTTTTGCAGAAGAGTAAAAAACTGTCCACTCCATCTGTTTGTGAGCAAGGGTAATTCCACCACCTCTTAAAAATAAGTTTTCTTGCACCGAAGTGTATGGGCGAAGTTTTTGTGGATTTCTTTTTAAAGTAAAAACGTTTGGAGATCGGCCAAAAGCCATACCAGACCAAAAGGTTAAACCTTGGCCAAATTGTGCTTGAAAATCACCAATTGCCAATTGTTTTACTGTGCCGAAACCTTGTAAGAAAAAGTGAGCAGAATAAAAATCAAAACCATTTTTCTGACTTCCTTTAAAGAACTCTTCACCTGGATCTTTTTCTGCTGTAATGCCAAAACTAAGGTTGTTGGCATACTTAAATCTAAAGCGACTGTACAAGCGATCTGGGCTGCCAAGATAGCGGCGATCTGGGTTTTCTTCAAATTCATTTTCTTCAATGGGAGAGAATCCTTTTTGTGTTTCTAAAACACTAGAATAGCGCATGAATAATTGTGCATCTCCCTCTTTAAGTATGTTTTTAAAACTGAGTACAGGCCGGCTCAAATCCCCACTCACTTTGGTAAAAGGCAGAATTCTTTTGATATCTTCTACGGTAAATCCATCAATGGATTGTAGCTCTTCAAAACTGATGAGTTTACCATATATTACAATATGAGTAAGTAGGTTGTTGATTTGAAAACCATTGAGCAAGTTTAATCCAATTAGCTCATCTTCGCTTGCATTGTTGAGGTTGATTGGCTTGTTGTAGTAAAAAGACAATTGCTCAAATAAAGTAGTATAATCAAGGTCGCCACCTTCATTCTCATCCAATAAAAAATCTATTCGCTCTTCAATTATTTTGTCTTTTTGATTGATGACATTTTGTGCCTTGGAGACATTTAGTAGCAAAATGAAACCAAAAAATAAAAGGTATCGTTTTCGCAACTCCATCCGCTTATTTTTTTCTGTCTATTTCAAAAGAAAGTGAAACTTGTGGACTAAAGCCAAGAGTATTGTGAAAGCTAGAAGAAAAATCTAACTTAAAATCATTGAGTTTTAAGCCAAAGCCAAAGCTGCTAATCGATGGATTGGATGCATACCCAGCTCGGAAATGAAGTATATCTATGGCTTTATATTCTACTCCAAATTTTGCTTGAGCCATATGGTCGATGTCTTTTTCAACTTCTGCCATTAAAATCACTTTATCGGAAAAGTGGTAGCCAACACCCATTTTTAAATAGGTAGGATAGCGCTCATCTTGATAATCTGAATATTTTGCCCGATTAGGATTTATAATTACTGCAGCTAAAGTAAACTCATCGCTTGGTTTTGCAAATATCCCTACACTTCCACTTACAGCAGATTTATTGGTGTAATTACCTTCGTTAATTTGAGTTTTTAAATAACTAAGCTGTATGCCAAGAGCAATGTTTTTTCCCAACTGCTGACCGTAAGATAAACCCAGCTTGTTTTCGTTAAAAAGAGCATAGCCAAACTGTTTTAAATGCAATCCGAAAGCACCATTTTCTGTTGGATAACTAATAACTGCAGCCTTAGTGGCAAACTCATTGAGTAAAAATGGACTTTTATAAGAGATTCCACCTCCAAATGACTTTACAAAACCCATAGCAGCGGGGTTGTTTTCCACAGACCACAAATCTTTATGAAGAACTGAAACTTTTCCCAGTGCACTTGCTCTTGCACCAAGAGGACCATTTTCAGATTTGACTATGTGACAAAAGATAAAAAAAACAAAACAGAAGAGTAGTTGCTTGTAAGTCATGGCTTTCTATTGCTATAAAGATACAAAGATATTTGCACATTCACATAATTTAACAATGTCAATTTTTTCACCTAAGCTTATTTATATGAAAGTCAGTTGATTGAGCCGGTAGCCTGAGCATTTGGTTTTTGTAGATGTTATTTTTGATAGTTGACTTTTAGTTGTTTGTCATATTTAAGTGAGGGTTTTCGCAGAGGAATATAAAAGAGAATAAAGCAAGTATGAAACTACTTTGCAATAAAGGAACTTTTAAATATATTCTTAAAGTGGTTTGTTTTTTTGCAATAAATAGAACAATTGGTCGTTTTCTATAAAACCTTTAAAAATAGCTTATGCAAAAGTTTACTCATTTTGATTTCGAACAACTATCTAAAGAAGAAGAGGAGCTACATTACCTCTTGAAAAAGCAAAAAAAAATGCAAGGACCGAACAGACAAACTGTCAACAATATATTGGCGTATTCTAAAGCATACAGTGTTCGCGCATCTAAACAAATTGACTTTATTGCTCATCTTTTAAATTGATTCGCAGTTCTTAATTAAACAAGCTTGCTCTGCCAATCACAGAGCAAATCGGACATTCTTTTGGATTGTGTGGTCTTGCTTTGCAGTATTCTCTTCCAAAGAGAATAATTTGAATATGAAGTTTGTTCCAAATTGATTTTGGAAAAAGTCGCTTGCAGTCTTTTTCTGTTTGTGTAACATTTTTTCCTGTAGAAAGTCCCCATCGATAAATTAATCGATGAATGTGTGTATCTACAGGGAAAGCAGGATGGCCGAAAGCTTGCGACATTACCACAGAGGCAGTTTTATGGCCAACACCTGGTAGTTCTTCCAAATCTTTGAAGTTGTCAGGAACTTTGCCATTGTGTTTTGTTGTCAATATTTTTGATAATCCTTTAATTGCCTTTGATTTACTTGGAGAAAGTCCACATGGGCGAATTATTTCTCTTATTTCATCAACATCTTTCTCTTGCATATCCCAGGGGTTATCGGCAAGTTCAAAGAGGGCAGGCGTAACTTGGTTCACCCTTTTGTCGGTACACTGGGCAGATAATAATACTGCAACAAGCAAGGTGTATGGGTCTTTGTGGTCTAAAGGGATTTCTATTTTAGGGTATAGTGATTCTAATTTGTTGATAACAAATTCAACCTTTTCTGATTTCTTCATAGCGCAGACAAAATTAAAGGAATAATATTGCAAAATGAGCTTTAAAAATTGCTTGATGTTTAAGAATTCCTTACTTTGTAAACTTTTACAATGACAAAAATATCGTCAAAATTATGAGTAAGTTGAAAATAGGAGATAAAGCGCCAGAATTTAAGAGCGTGGATGAAAATGGCAATGATTTTTCGCTGAGTGATTTAAAAGGGAAAAAAGTAGTTTTATATTTTTATCCAAAAGACAATACACCGGGTTGTACCAATCAGGCTTGTAATTTACGCGACAACTATGCGGCCCTTCAAAAGCAAGGTTATGCAGTAGTAGGTGTGAGTGCTGATAGTCAAAAGAAACATCAAAACTTCATTAACAAATATGAGTTGCCATTTCCTTTATTGGCAGATGAAAGCAAAGAGGTTATTAATGCTTATGGGGCGTGGGGACCAAAAAAGTTTATGGGTAGAGAGTATGAAGGTATCATAAGAAAGACTTTTGTAATTGACGAAGAGGGAAAAATAGAAGATATTATTGAAAAGGTGAAAACCAAAGATCATAGTGCTCAAATTTTAAAAGATTAATTATACAATAAATAAGATGGCAGAAGAAAAAAAAGAAGTTGACAAGCAGAAGCAAAAAGCACTTCAGCTTACCATGGATAAGTTAGATAAAACTTATGGCAAAGGCTCTATCATGCGTTTGGGTGATAAGGCTATAGAAAATATAGATGCAATTCCAACTGGCTCCGTAGCTTTAGATATAGCTTTGGGAGTTGGAGGATATCCAAGAGGGAGGGTAGTTGAAATATACGGTCCAGAATCATCGGGAAAAACGACTTTGGCCATTCACGCAATTGCCGAAGTTCAAAAGCAAGGAGGAATAGCTGCCTTTATTGATGCAGAACATGCTTTCGACCAGCAGTATGCTGCCAACTTGGGAGTTGACACTGAAAACTTGCTTATTTCTCAACCAGATCATGGTGAGCAAGCACTGGAAATTACAGAAAACTTGATTCGTTCAGGAGCCATTGATTTAATTGTAATTGACTCCGTTGCAGCACTTACTCCAAAGGCTGAGATAGAAGGTGAAATGGGTGATTCAAAAATGGGCTTGCAAGCAAGGCTAATGTCACAAGCACTTCGAAAGCTAACGGCAACCATTAGTAGAACAGGTTGTACATGTATTTTTATCAACCAACTGAGGGAGAAGATTGGTGTGATGTTTGGCAATCCGGAGACAACTACAGGTGGAAATGCCTTAAAGTTTTACTCATCTGTACGTATTGATATTCGCAGGAGTACTCAAATCAAACAAGGTGAAGAAGTGATTGGAAACCGCGTGAAAGTAAGGGTAGTGAAAAATAAAGTAGCACCACCTTTCAGAAAGGCAGAATTTGATATTATGTACGGTGCCGGAATATCTAGAAGTGGAGAGGTATTAGATATGGCAGTAGATTTAGATGTGGTTAAAAAGAGTGGTAGCTGGTTTAGTTATGGCGAAACCAAGCTAGGTCAGGGTAGAGATGCTGTAAAACAACTGCTCGAAGATAATCATGAGCTAATGGAAGAAATTGAAGTGAAACTTCATGAAGCACTGAATGCTTAATACAGTTAAATAAATAATTTTGCCTGCATTTTTGAACATTTTTCTTTAACAACTGTATCAGTTAAGCCTTTATGGCTGCTGAAGGCGTTAAAGAAAAATAATGCAGGCTTTTTTTATACAATAGATTATGATGGTAAGAGTATTGATGTTGAGTATGCTTGTTTTGGCGCTCAACAGTTGTGATAACAGTTCGAAAAAGATAGACGCACAAGCTGAAGGTAAAAGCAATCAGCAAGAAGAGATAAGCGTCAATGGATTGCCAAAGCAAAGCAGTCCCGAAGCAGATAGTGTGATGGAGGCAATCAACCAAAAGATAAGGAAGGATGTGAACAATCCAGATCTTTATATTGAAAGATCGGGATTGTATGAATTGTTGGGTGATAATCGAGCGGCTGTTGAAGATATTGATCGGGCTTTGAGAATAGATTCTACAAACTTGAATACCTTGATTGCGCAAGCTGACTTTTTATTAAAAAGAGGAGAGCTCAATACTTCTGCAAGAATTTTAGAGCATGCCAAAACATTGCATCCTGAAGCCTCTATTATTTATCAAAAGTTGAGTGAGTTATATCTAGTGGCGGGAAACAATAAATTATCAATGGAGAATGCAGACAATGCTGTAAAGTATGATAAATTTAATCCGAAAGCTTATTATTTAAAAGGTTTCAATTTTATTCAATTAAAGGATACTACAAAAAGCATTAGCAGTTTTCGAACAGCAGTAGAGCAAGATCCTGAGTTTTTTGAAGCATACATGCAATTGGGAACTATTTTTGCTTCTCTTCATGATCCAATTTCACTTGATTATTTTAACAATGCACTTGAAGTAAAGCCGGGAAATAAAGAAGCACTTTATGGAATAGGAATGTATCAGCAAGAGAATGGCTTGTACAATGATGCTTTTATTACTTATGCAAAGCTTACCAAAGCGCATCCAAATTTTAAAGAGGCACATTTCAACATTGGCTATACACACATGTATTACTTGCAAATGTATTCTGAAGCAAAGTCTTACTTTACAGACGCAATAAATGTTGATCCTAATTATTATCAAGCATACTATAATCGAGGGTATTGTCATGAGTTATTGGGAGACATTCGAAATGCAGAATTAGATTATAAAAAAGCCTTATCCATTCAGCCAGATTATACTTTGGCTGCAGAGGGATTAAGTCGCCTTAAGGAACAACCATGAATTATCTCTCAGTAGAAAGTATTAGCAAAAGATTTGGTGAACGAACTCTGTTTTCAGATGTCAGTTTTGGTTTGAACCAAGGTCAGAAAATGGCTTTGGTTGCCAAAAATGGCGAGGGTAAAACAACTTTATTAGAGCTGCTTAATGGTGAAATAAACCCAGATGAAGGTGAAATAACTTGGCGAAATGGACTTTCAATTGCCTACTTAAAACAATCGCATGATTTTGATCCTGCGCTGACAATTAAGCAATTGCTTTTTGAAAGTAGTAATGAGATGACGCAGGCAATTGAAGCTTATCAAGATGCTTTATACGATGCTCACAATCAAGATAAAATGCAGGAAGCATTAAACCAGATGGATGCTACTAAAGCTTGGGATTTTGAAGCGAAAGTAGATAGGCTGCTTACTGTATTTGAGATGAAAAGTGTAGACTTGAACCAGTCTGCTGCGATTTTATCTGGTGGTCAGAAAAAGAGAATCGCACTCATTAAGTTGATTATCGATGAGCCTGATGTTTTTATATTAGATGAACCAACCAACCACTTGGATATTCCAATGATTGAATGGTTGGAGGATTATTTCTCAATGGAGAACGTTACCTTGTTTATGGTAACACACGATCGGTATTTTTTGAACAGTATTTGCGATCAAGTATTAGAACTAGATGGTGGAGCTGCATATAGATACAATGGAAGTTATGAGTATTTCTTAGAAAAAAAAGCAGCTAGAGAAGAAGTAGAAGCAAGTGAGATTGGAAAAGCAAAGAACCTATACCGAAAGGAAGTAGAGTGGATGCGAAGAATGCCAAAAGCTAGGGGAACAAAATCAAAATCTAGAATAGACCAATTTTACGATACCGAAAAGAAAGCCAAGAAAAAAGTAAAGGATGAACAAGTTCAGCTTTCTATCAAATCTGAGCGACTTGGTGGTAAAATATTGGAATTGCATCATCTTAGAAAATCTTATGGGGACTTAAAAATTGTCGATGACTTTTCTTACACCTTTAAAAGGAATGAACGCATAGGAATTGCCGGTAAAAATGGAGTGGGGAAAACTACTTTCTTAAACTTGATTTTGGGTAAAGAAGATCCGGATGGTGGGAAAGTTGTACATGGAGAAACTGTTAAGTTTGGCTATTACAACCAAAGTGGGATTCAACTGAAAGGAGACAAAAGAATAATTGAAGTAGTTCAAGATATTGCCGAAGTGATTCCTTTGGAAAAAGGCAGGAGTTTAACTGCTTCACAACTATTGGAACGTTTTCTATTTCCACCGAAACAACAATATACTTATGTTTCAAAACTAAGTGGAGGAGAGAAGAAAAGACTTTATTTGCTTACAATTTTAATGAGCAATCCAAATTTTTTAATTTTAGATGAGCCAACCAATGATTTGGATATTAAAACCATTGGTATTTTAGAAGATTTTTTATTGGACTTTCAAGGTTGTTTACTTATTGTTTCTCACGATAGGGCTTTTATGGATCAGTTGGCAGAACATATTTTTCACTTTGAGGGAAATGGTGTCATCAGAGACTTTCCAGGTACATATAGTCAGTTGATTGAAAAAATAAAGAAAGAAGAAGCAAACATTCAGCAAGAACCAAAAAAGCCAAAGAAAGCACAGAAAGAAACGCAGAAAAAAGAAGAACAGAAGTTGACTTACAACGAACGTAAGGAATACAACAAGCTCGAAAAAGAAATTGAAAAGCTCGAAGTGCAGAAAGAAAAATTGAGTGAAGAAATGTCTGCAGCCAACTTAGATAGCGAATTGTTAATGGAAAAGGCTGAAAAGTTAGCAGAGCTAGTAAACTTGGTAGAAGAAAAAACAAACCGCTGGTTGGAGTTGGCGGAATTGGCATAAGTTTTTCTTGTGTTTCAGCTGCCTGATATATAAAAAATTGTTATAAAAAACTTATGCCATAAGGCGCAAATAGATCTTTTATTGCCGCAAGCTCTGCGGATTTGCATTGGAGGGTAATTTTAACTCCTTTGTTGTTGTGCTCTTGAGTTACTTTCAAATTATTTCTGTCAATTACAGAAAGAATATCGCCCAAAGCCTCATAGTCTACTTCGAATGTTAGGCTTGATTGAGGCTCAACAGTAATAATAATATTGTTTTCAATGGCTTGTGAAGCGGTGGTTTTATAAGCCGAAATCAAACCGCCAATACCTAATTTCGTGCCACCAAAATAACGGACTACAATAAGGTAGACATTGGTAATCTCATGCGAGCGAATTTGTCCAAGCATTGGTGCCGCTGCCGAGTTTGATGGCTCTCCTGCATCATCTAAAAGGTAATATTCATTATCTCCACTCCCCAATAGTAAAGCAGTGCATATGTGCCTTGCTTTAGGGTGCTCTTCAAACACTCTTTCATATGCAGTTTTACTGTCCTCTATTGTGTTAATTGGAAATGCATAACCATAAAATTTGCTTCCTTTTTCTTTGTAGAAAGAGGTTGAAGTTGTTTTTAGTGTTTTAAATTTTCCCATTTGTTCAAAGAAAATCAATTTTTTGTAACCTTTTATAAATTTTAAACTCTAATAGATGTAAACAACAATATTTATTTAAAACAATTACATTATGAACTTATTAAAAACCATGAAAGGTGCTGCAGCTGCGCTCCTTTTTAGTGCTATTTTTTTTGTGCACTGTAAATGCGCAAAACAATGAAGTGCCGAAGCTAACAGATGCTGAAATTGCTTCTGTGGCTGTTGTTGCTAATCAAATTGACGTAGATTATGGTAAAATTGCTTTAAAAAAAGCAAGTAATGCAGATGCAAAGAAATTTGCTCAAACCATGATTGATGATCATACTTCTATTATTAATCAAGCAGTTGCATTAGCTAAAAAATTGGGTGTGACACCTAAATCAAATGCAGTAACTAAAAGTTTACTAGATGGAGCCGCTATAATCACAAAGGACCTAGAGTTAAAAAAAGGTAAAGCATTCAATAAAGCATATATCGATAATGAAGTAGAATATCATAAGGCTGTTATCGCTACCGTAGAAGACGTTCTAATTCCTCAAACTCAAAATGCAGAATTAAAAGCACTATTACAAAAAGTAATGCCACTGTTAAACCACCATCTTGAAATGGCAAAAATGGCACAATCTAAGTTAAACTAAGATGGAAGTTAAGAGATATATGGTAATCGGACTTCTTATTGCTTTTTTGATGGTTAGTTGCAACTCTTCAGCATCTAAAGAAACAATAAGTAATGAGCAAGATACCTCTCAATTGCAGCAGTCTGCTATTGATAAAGTTACAAGTCCTTTGGCCAATAGTAAGATAGAAGCTTCGGCTGATACCGTATTTATTAATGGAATGAAATTTACTCCAGGAGAGCTTCACGTTAATAAGGGCGCTTCAGTAATTTGGATAAATGAAGGGATTGTACCACATGATGTATCAGACTTTCCTGCCAAAGCATGGACATCAGATACTATAATGGTTGGAGAGTCATGGGAAAAAACTATTGATGAGAGTTTCGATTACTTTTGTAGCATTCACCTCATGATGAAAGGCAAAATAATAGTGAATAAATAGCGCAAAAAGCATTAGTTGTTTCTTTCGTTGTTTTGAGATTATAGTGGCTTTTAACTTTAAAAATAAGTTACTTAAAATGAGGTGTTTAGGTGGCTTTTTTATCGTTTATAATACCAATGTTTATAAGTTTAACTTGGATGATAAATGCTGAGAACATCCTTCTGAATACTTATAGTGCTTATTTTATTGCCCCTAAAATCAGGAGCTTTAATTCCTTTGTAAAACTTCTTTTCAGCGCTAAAAACCCTCGCTTCATCCCACAATTTTAAATCTATAAATGACTGTAAAGTCTCACTACCGCCCTCAACTATAATTGACTGTATGTTTTGATGGTGTAATTCAGATAGAATATCTACCAGTACTTTCTCATTGGAGCTAAAATCGATTTTAAAGTAGTTAAGCAGCTGTTTTTTTTCGTTTTTTATGGCATTAAAAATAAAGGTTGTTGCTTCGTCGTTTAAGATTTTAAAGTCATTAGCAACTTCTAGATTTCTATCAATTAATATTCGGCTTGGATTTTTGCCTACAACTTCTCTAGTACTTAAGGTCGGATTATCTATCAGGGCAGTATTTTTACCAACCAAAATGCCATCTTCTTCAGCTCGCCACAAGTGTACCAATTGTTTGGATGCTGCTGAGGTTATCCAACTATCTGCTTTGTTCGGATCGTCACTACTTCTGCCAATAAAACCATCGGCAGTTTCTGCCCATTTTAGAATAATGTAAGGCCTCTTTTTTTGGTGAAAAGTAAAAAAGCGTCTGTTAATTTTTGCGGCTTCTTCTTTTAAAACGCCGCTGATTACTTCTACACCTTTAGCGCTCAATCTTTCAATACCACTTCCATTTACTTTTTCAAATGGGTCTTTGTTGGCAATCACTACTCTTGGAATGTTGTGTTGCAATATTAAATCAGCGCATGGTGGAGTGTTTCCATAATGGGAGCAGGGTTCTAAAGTCACATAAATGCTTGCTTTTTTAAGCAGTGTTTTATCTTTTACGCAATTGATTGCATTTACTTCTGCATGTGCTTCTCCGTATTGGCGGTGATAACCTTCACCAATAATTTTATTATCGTGAACAATTACAGCTCCAACTCTAGGGTTGGGGCTGACTGAAAAGCGGCCTTTTTGTGCTAAGAATAAAGCACGTTGCATATAAAAATAATCTGTCTTGTTCATTTAGTCAAAAGTAGAATAAAAACCTAAATTGGCTGTTTTAAAACATTAGTTTCAATAATATGAATTTAGGATCGTTTGTAAAACAGTTAAAAGGAGAATTAGAACAATTCTTGGAAGGTAGAGAAATTGAGAATCATTTGCGGATTCTTTTGGATTATTATTTGGATATTGATAGGGCAAATCAAACCTTAAGAGCCAAAGAAGAAGTTCCAGAAGAGAAAATGAAAGCAATGATGGGGGCTGTTGACGAATTGAAGACAGGTAAGCCGATTGATTATATTCTGAATGAAAGTGTTTTTTGGGGATTTCCTTTTTATGTAGATGAGAATGTGTTAATTCCAAGGCCTGAAACAGAAGAGTTGGTTTTGTTAATATTAGACCATGAGCAGGAAAAAAACATTTCTATCCTAGACATAGGAACGGGGAGTGGTATTATTCCAATTGCTTTAAAGTTTGATAGACAAGACTATCAAGTTGAAGCTTGCGATATTTCGGTACCTGCACTTAAGGTGGCAGAAAGAAATGCCAAAGCACTAAAAACGGATATCAAATTTTTTGAATTAGACTTTTTGACTTCTTTACCAGGGAAAAAGTATGATGTAGTGGTGAGCAATCCCCCTTATGTAAAAGAAGAAGAATTGAAGATGCTAGATGGAAAAGTAAGAGAGTTTGAGCCAATAATTGCGCTAACTCCTTTTGGCGATCCTCTGATGTTTTATAAACGTATGGTGGCAACTGTAGGAGACATACTAAAGCCCCGAGGACGTTTTTATTGGGAAGTTCATGAAGACTTCGGCCAAGAGGCGATGGCGCTATTAAAACCTGGGCCATTTGAGGAAGTAGAGCTATATGAAGACATGTATGGCAGAAGTCGCCTGATTCGTGCGCTATATACTGGCTAAAAAAACACTTTTTTTTGTAAATATTTTTATTAGGTTGCCATTTGTAGCCCTTTTAAGCTTTTATAAAGTCCATCTTCTTCTTGAATGAGTTCGTCATGCGTTCCAGATTCAATCAAGGCTCCATTTTGCAATACCAAAATTCGATCTGCTTTTTGAATGGTAGACAACCTGTGTGCAATCACCAAAGAGGTTCTACCTTTCATTAGCTCTTCTAAGGCATTTTGAACAGATTGTTCAGATTGAGAATCGAGTGAACTAGTCGCTTCATCTAGGATTAGAATCTTAGGGTTTTTCAGAATAGCCCGAGCAATTGCAACTCTTTGTCGTTGCCCTCCTGAAAGCTGTATTCCACGTTCTCCTACCAAGGTGTCAAAACCATCGGGAAAAGATTGTATAAAGTCAAAAGCGTTGGCTTTTTGGGCCGCTTCAATTACCTCTTCTTTTTTGGCATTTGGTTTTCCATATAGAATGTTGTCATAAATACTGCCGCCAAACAATACCACATCTTGTGGAACGATGGCCATAGAGTCGCGTAAGTTTTTTAAGCTGTATTCCCCAATTGGTTTACCATCGATAAGCAGTTCGCCTTCTTGTGCTTCAAAGAATTTTAAAATTAAAGAAGTAATGGTTGACTTTCCTGCACCGGAAGGACCAACTAAAGCAACTTGTTGCCCTGCTTTAATTTCAAAACTTAAGTCTTTTAACACTTCTATATCGGGTCTGCTAGGATAAGAAAAGTTAATGTTCTTAAAAGTAACCTCTCCTTGACTTACCTTTAAGTCTTTCAATATATTTTTCTCTTCTTCCTCCCTTTCTTCATCAAATATTTCTAAAAGATTTTCTGTTGCTCCAACAGCCTGTTGCAATTTAGAATACAAATCTGCAATCCCACCCAATGAAGCGCCCACAAACACAGAGTAGAGGATAAAGGTAAACAAGTCTCCCATAGTCATTTGATCATCTTGCACTAAAATTACACCATACCATATCACAGCGATGATAGAACCAAAGAGGCAGAAAATAATAAAAGAAGCAAATGCACCGCGCCACTTTGCACCTTGTAACGACACACCAATAATATCTTCTGTTTTCTTTTTATAACGTAAGTATTCAAAGGACTCATTTACAAAAGCTTTTACGGTAGCAATGCCTTGCAGCGTTTCTTCTACAATTACATTTGAATCGGCTACTTGCTGCTGTGCTACTTTAGATAATTTTCTGATTTTTTTTCCAAAAATAACAGCAATAACTACCACTACTGGTACAAGTGCTAACATCAACAAGGTGAGCTTTATTGATAGGTAAGCGAGCAGAGCAATTCCTATGAAAATAATAAGAATTTGTCTTAAAAACTCTGCAATTGTCGTCGTGAGTGTTTCCTGTAAAAGAGAAATGTCCGAAGATATTCTGCTGTTAAGTTCTCCAACGCGTCTTTCTGAGAAAAAAGTCATTTTCAATCTAATCAATTGATTGTAGGTTGCTTGCCGAAGACTAGCCAGTGTTTTTTGAGTAACAATGGCAAAAGTGTAAATTCTTATATAAGAAAAAATAGCATTTAGGAAAAATACAGCCAACAACATCAAAGCTATTTGATTGATTCTATCTAAAAAGTCAGTGTTGGCAGCATCTACCAACATACCTGTTAAATAGGGAAATACCATTGAAGCCAAACTTGAAAGAAATAAGAAGATCAATCCAATGATGAATGTGCCCATATAGGGTCTTACATATTTAAATAATCGAAAAGATTTTTTTAAAGAAGCCTTCGTTAGCTTCTTTTTTTCTTTTTCTGTTGTATCTTTGTCGCCACCGAATTTCGCCATGCTAATTTTTTTTCAAAGATAGTTATTCGGATTATAGAATTGTGAAAATATTCCTCAAGAAATGTTGTGCTAATGTAAAAAATTAGCTACTTTTGCGCTCCGTTTCTAACGACAAAAACAGAAAGTAATGAAAAGAACTTATCAACCATCTAAGAGAAAGAGAAAGAACAAGCACGGTTTCAGAACCAGAATGCGAACTGCTAGTGGAAGAAAATTGATTAATAGAAGAAGATCGAAAGGAAGAAAAAGAATTTCTGTTTCTTAATTATTTGATTAATATTTGTTTTACATAGGTTACTAAAAAGAGCTAAATTCTATTGGCTCTTTTTTTTGTGTCAAATTTTCACATTTTACTTTATAATTCTCCTTATAGAATGATGCTTTACACAACTATCTTCATTGGTTATTCTAAAGGGTAAAAAACTTTCTAAATATACAGCGATATGCTAAGATTATTGTTCTTTTATTCTTCTAATTTCAATTACAAGAGTTGGTTATTGCGATTCATTAATGCTTAATTTTATACTACAAAAAGAAAGGGATATGATAAAAGTTGCAATCAATGGATTTGGAAGAATAGGGAGGATGAGTTTGCGTGTATTGCAAGAACGCAAAGGAGTAGAAGTTGTTGCTATTAATGATTTAGCGGATGCCGAAACTTTGGCTCATTTGTTCAAGTACGACTCTGTTCATGGAGTTTATAAGGGCAGTGTTTCTGCTAAGGAAAGTGCTATTGTTGTTGATGGAAGAGAAATTGCGCTATGCAGTGAAAAAAATCCTGCAAATTTACCATGGGCAAAACATAAGATTGACATTGTAATTGAGTCTACAGGACATTTTCGTGATAGGGCTTCTGCTGAAAAGCACTTGAGCGCTGGAGCCAAGAAAGTTATTATTTCTGCACCGGCCAAAGATGAAGATATAAAAACTGTAGTACTTGGAATTAACGATGAAATTTTAGAAGGAGGCGAAAAAATTATTTCAAATGCCTCATGTACAACCAACTCTTTGGCGCCATTGGTGAAAATACTAGATGAATTGTGTGGAATTGAAAGTGGATATATTACTACTGTTCATTCATACACTGGAGATCAAAAATTGCACGATGCGCCACATCGAGATTTGAGAAGGGCGAGAGCAGCTGCAGTTAGTATTGTTCCTACATCTACTGGTGCAGCTAAGGCCATTACTAAGGTGTTTCCACATTTAGATGGGTGCCTCGGAGGAGCTGGTATTCGCGTTCCTGTTCCTGATGGTTCTTTAACTGACTTTACCTGTGTGGTTAAAAATATTAAAACCATAGAAGAAGTAAATGCAGCATTTAAAAAAGCAGCTGAAAATGAATTGAAAGGAATATTATCCTATACAGAAGATCCAATTGTTTCTATAGACATTGTAGGCAATCCTAATTCTTGTATTTTTGATAGCCTGCTAACTTCTGTAATTGGAAATATGGTGAAGGTGGTTGGTTGGTACGACAATGAAATTGGATATTCTAATCGATTGGCAGACTTGGTAGTAAAGGTTAGCTAAGATTGTTTACTTCCAGTTTTTTAAACTCAATTGCTCCCCATCAAAAATGGCGTAACTATTGTAATTAATCCATTCACCTAAGTTTATATACCTGCTATTTTCGCCTACCGATAAATCTAGAGGTAAATGACGATGGCCAAAGATAAAGTAGTCAATGTGCTCCTTTTTCAAATGCTCTTTACAGTATATATAAAGGAATTCATTCTCTTCACCCAAGAACTTTTCGTCTTCCGCTCGGTTTGCTTTCCTGCTTTTACCAGACCAGAAATCTGCCATACTAATTCCAAGGTTCGGATGAAGCCTTGCAAAAAGCCATTGTGATATTGGGCTGGCAAATACTTTTTTAATAAATTTATAGCCATGATCACCGGGGCCTAATCCATCGCCATGACCAATGAGAAACTCTTTGCCATTAAAAGTTTTTCTAATAGGAGTTTTATGCAAATTTACACCTAACTCTTTGGGAAGATAATCAAACATCCACATGTCGTGATTTCCTGTGAATACATGAACAGGAATACCTGAATCAGTAAATTCTGCAATTTTTCCTTGTAACCTGACAAATCCTTTTGGAATGGCTTTTTTATATTCAAACCAAAAGTCGAAAAGGTCGCCAACTAAAAAAAGCTCAGCCGTATCTTTTTGAATGTGGTCCATCCACTTTACAATACGCTCTTCTCTTACTCTAGAAGTATCATAATCTGGTGCGCCCAGATGAAAATCAGAGGCGAAATAAAGGTTTTTTTTGTTTTGGTTCAATGTCTAATTATTAATCCAATACCTCTGCCAACTTGTTGTGTAGCGCTTGTCCTCTTAAGTTCTTGCCGATTACTTTTCCTTCCTCATCAATTAAAATTGCAAAGGGAATACCAGTAACACCATAATCTTTTGCAGCTTCAGATTGCCAAAACTTCAAATCGCTAACATGTGTCCAAGTTAGCTTGTCTTTTTCAATAGCTTGAGTCCATGCTTCTTTGGTTCTATCAAGTGATACACCAAAAACAGTAAAACCTTTGTCTTTATATTTTTGGTAAGCGGCAACCACATTTGGATTTTCAACACGACAAGGCTTGCACCAAGATGCCCAAAAATCAATTAAAACTACTTGTCCTCTTAATGAAGAAAGGGCTACCATTTCACCATCAGGATTTTGCAACTCAATTTCTGGGACCTCACTTCCAGGCATAAACTTACTTACCTCGTCAACTTTTCGTTTAAAGTTCTGATAAAATGGCGAAGCGGCATACTGAGGAGCTAAAGCATTATCAACCTTTTTGAAGTAAGGCAGGTTGTCGCTATTATCTGGTCGTAGTTGCTCCATTAATGCTAGGTTTGAAAACAAAGCAGGGTCTTTGTCAATCAAATCTCTAATAAAGCTTTCTACGTCTGTTTCAATTTTTTGATATCGATCTCTAAAAACTTCTAAAACAGAATCCTTTTGAGGATGATCTGAGAATTGTTGAAACTCTTGATTGAGCTGTTGTTGTATGGCGGTAGCATTTGATAAATAATGATTAAATTCCATCATTCTCTCGGCATCATCACTACCTTCAACAGTTATTTCTGAGGGGGTCATTGCATTTCCTTTTACAACGATTTTATCAGATGGTTTTAGGGGCATTACCAAAGCCATATTTTCGTTGAGGTTCACCCTGTAAAAACCAATGCTTTTTGGCTGATAGTTGAATGTGAAACTTCCATCTTCACTTACTACTGCGGTATCTACAGGACCTGCGTTTGGTTGAGAGAGATCAAGTAAGTATAAGTTTTCCAAATCGACACCTTTTATGGTACCACTTAAAATGTTGTTGCCATTTTTATTGCCACTTTGAGTTTCTGCATTGCCACAGGCCAAAAATGAAATGCTAAAAGCAACTGTTAATGTAAAAATATTTGTGCGCATCATGTTTAATTCTCCAATTTTTCTTTTAATAATTTGCTAGCTAACTTTGGATCAGCTTTGCCTTTGCTAGCCTTCATTACTTCTCCCATAAAAAGTCCCATTAGACCGGTTTTCCCGCTTTTATATTCGGCTACTTTTTCTGGGTATTTTGCGATGGCTGTATTGATAAATGCTTCAATCGTATCTGTATTGCTATCTTGAATCCAATTGTTTTCTTCTGCAATTTCTTTTGGCGATTGATTAGGATTCTTTAGTAATTCTGGAAATACCTTTTGCTCTGCAATAGAATTATTAATTGCTTTTTCATCAATAAGTTGAATTATTGCAGCAATCTTATCAGCAGTAATTGGGAAGTCGTTGATGTTTATCGCCACTTCATTAAGGTGCGATTTTACAGCACCCATCATCCAATTGGCAGCAGCTTTGTAGTTTTTAGTATGTTGAACAACTGCTTCATAATATAGTGCAAAGTCCTTATCTTCTGTTAGCACTTCAGCGTCGTAAGCCGAGAGTTTATAGTTTTTTGTGTAGTTGTCGTATAGTGCCTTAGGTAGTGGTGGCATGCTATTGCTAATGTTAGAGATGTAATCTTCCTTAACATAAATAGCTTGTAGGTCAGGTTCTGGGAAATAACGATAATCATGAGCCATTTCTTTACTTCTTTGACTAACTGTAGCGCCACTTACAGCATCAAAACCACGGGTTTCCATACTAATTCTTCCACCACTCTCCAATACCTCAATTTGGCGTTTTGTTTCGTATTCAATCGCGCGATAAACGTTTCTTATTGAGTTGAGGTTTTTAGTTTCTGTGCGTTCGCCAAACTCTTTGCTTCCCTTAATACGAACAGATACATTCGCATCGCAACGCAAACTTCCCTCTTCCATGTTACCGTCGCAAATATCGAGGTATCGTACAAGTTTACGTACTTCTGTAACAAAATTATAAGCTTCCTGGGCACTTCGAATGTCAGGCTCTGAAACAATTTCCAATAATGGAACTCCTGCACGGTTGAGGTCGATTAAGGTGTTGTATGGATCTAAATCGTGAATACTTTTTCCTGAATCTTCTTCCATGTGGATTCTTGTGAGGCCGATTTTTTTATCTTCCCCTTTTTCATCCTTAATTAAAATGTATCCACCGTTACAGAGTGGGGTTGTGTCTTGTGTAATTTGATATCCTTTTGGCATATCGGCATAAAAATAATTTTTACGCGCAAATTGGTTTTCATGCCTAATGGATGAGTTACAAGCCAAACCTAAACGAACGCCAAACTCTAAAGTTTTTTCATTGAAGCGCGGTAAAGTACCTGGATGACCTAATGATACCGCAGAAACATTTGAGTTTGGAGCAGCACCAAAAGCAGTTGAATCGGAGGAGTATGCTTTGCTTCGTGTTTGTAGCTGAGCATGAATCTCTAAACCGATTACCACTTCGTATTTTTTATATATCTCTTCTTTTAACATTGACGCACAAATTTATGAAATTCAGATTGTATTAAAGCCTAAAATATGTTATGAATATTAGCCGATAAAATTGACTATTTCTTTGAAAATCAGGGTGAGTTTTGGTTCTGCTTTGGCAGCAACTTCTTGCACTTCTTCATGAGAAATCTCAACAATTTTACCTTCAACACCCAAGTCTGATATAACGGAAGCGGCAAAAACACGCATACCACCGTGAATAGCGACGATGGTTTCAGCAGTGGTAGACATTCCAACTGCATCTGCTCCTATATAACGGAAATACTTATACTCTGCAGGGCTTTCATAGTTGGGTCCAGGAGTTCCCGCATACACACCGTATTTTAAATTCAACTTTTCTTTTTGATCTAGCTTTTTAACATGATCGATAAAAATATTGGCATAAGGCTCGCTCATGTCTGGAAATCGAGGCCCCAATTCATCTAAGTTTTTTCCTCTTAATGGATTGTCAGGGAAAAGATGAATGTGGTCGGTAATTATCATGATGTCTCCAATTTCGTGTTCTGGATTTAAACCTCCACTTGCATTGGAAAGCAAAAGATTTTTTACGCCTAATATGCGCATTACTGCAATTGGAAAAGTGGTTTCCTTTATACTGTATCCTTCATAAAGATGAAACCTGCCTTGAAGAACAATTACTGGAGTACCGTCAATTTTTCCTAAAAGCAACTTTCCCGAATGTCCTTCAACAGTAGAAACAGGAAAGTGTGGGATTTCTGAATAATCAATTTCACAATCAATTTCAATTTCATTCTTTAAGCCACCCAATCCAGAGCCCAAAACAATGCCTATGTGAAATTTTAATTTACTTTTTGATTGTATAAACTCGGCGCTACGCCGTATGCGATTTAACATAAGTTTTGATGTGGTTTTTAAATGTGCTTGTATTGTGCTTGTGAAACTTGATAACAATGGGCAACGCAAAGAGTGGGACGTCGCCAAATGCTTTACTGTCAATTTTAACTGCATCTTTTTCAGAACAAACAATGACTTTTTTAGCGCTATCTTCTCTAGCAATTCTCTTGTTAATTTTTACATAATCTTTTACTTGGAAAAAATGGTGGTCTTTAAATGTAAGTGGGATTATTCTTTTTGCATTGCGCTTAAGTTCAGTTACCATTGGTTTGGGATTTGCAATTGCACTTAAGAGTATTGTTGTAGATTTTTGTAAAAGTGCTATTGGGTCAACAACTTCAATGGCTGAATGATTTAATGGTTGTAAATTTTTATAAGCAATGTATGAGAAATAAACCTTTTGATGTGGTTTCGGGTTGAGTAATTTGATTATTTTTTCTCGTTCATCATTAGAAAGTACTTCGGGGCTTTTGGTAACAATAATAATGTCGGCTCTCTTAGCAGCAGACCTAGGTTCGCGTAATCTTCCTGAAGGCAATGGCAAGTCGTTGATGTATAGTTTGCTGTAATCTGTTAATAAGATGTTGAGTCCTGCTTTTACACTGCGGTGCTGAAAGGCATCATCTAGAATAACGACTTCTGGTTTTGCTGGTAAAGCCCTTAGTTTTTCAATGCCCCTTTTTCTTTTTTCATCTACTGCAACAATGACTCTATCATATTTTGTAAAAATTTGATAAGGCTCATCACCTATAGATTCAGGGCTGTCGCTTGAGTCTGCTATTTTAAAACCCTTTGTTTTTCTGCCATATCCACGACTAAGGCTTGCAATATGATAATCATTGCGGAGCAACTCTATAAGAAACTCAGTATGCGGCGTTTTTCCCGTTCCACCAATGCTCAGGTTTCCTACTGAAATTACTGGAAAATTAAAAGCAGTTGATGAAAGAACCCCCCAATTGAAAAGCAGGTTTCTGATGTGCAACACCAGAGCATAGATTAAGGAAATGGGCAGGAGTATAATTTTAAGAATAAACCTCACAATATTTCTTTTGTTTAAATTTCGAAATTACAGAAAGTTGCTTTTAACTTAACTTTGAACTATAAAATATTATCGCGATGAAATTAAAAACAATTGTTGAGGAGTTGGAATCTTTTGCTCCTAAAAGCTTTCAAGAAAGTTATGATAACTCTGGATTGATTGTTGGATCAGTAGAAATGGAAGTAAAGAAGGTATTGTTTTGTTTGGATAGTACCGAGGAAGTTGTGGAGGAAGCCATTGAAAAGGGAGCAAATCTGATTGTAGCACATCATCCAACTGTATTTACTGGCTTGAAAAGCTTTACTGGCAAAAACTATATTGAGCGTACGGTAATAAAAGCAATTAAAAATGACATTGCTATTTATGCCATTCACACCAACCTTGATAATGTTTCTGAAGGT
>Ga0209075_1000842_pt1 | contig 29556 bp, 34 predicted proteins | sample Stecom2011_FD_187523 | JGI IMG/M metagenome (GOLD analysis project Ga0209075, IMG submission 187523) | Agricultural soil microbial communities from Utah to study Nitrogen management - Steer compost 2011 (SPAdes) (version 2) | ecosystem: Environmental > Terrestrial > Soil > Agricultural land...
AGAAAATAGCAAGACCCGCAAAATAAAATTTGCAGGTCTGCAATGAATTTAGTTAAAATAAAGTGTCGCTAAACGGTAATTAAATTGCTTTTTATAGCTACTTTAACCATTGAAGCAGTGTTTTTTACGCCTAATTTAGTAAGAATTTTTCGACGATGGGTTTCAACGGTGTGTGAACTAATAAACAATTCTTCTGAAATTTCTCTAGTACTTTTACCATCACAAATACAACTCAAAATTTCTTTTTCTCTCTTGGTTAAATTTGTGTACATTAAAATTTTATCTTTACATTTCTGTTTCGGAACAGATGCATCAATATTTTCAACGGAATTAAAGAAATATTCAATAATCAAATCCCAGTATTCAGGAGATAAAACTTTCTTCCCCTTTACTGATTTCTTAAAAAACTTTATAAATGCTTCTGGCAATACATTGTTTCCTACAATTCCAGTCACTCCAATTTCAAATAATAATTTTATATCACTCACTTTAATATTAGACGTAATAAGGAGAATTTTTAAATTATTATGGGTTGTATTCAGGTTTAAGAGTTGATTAAAATCGGAATTTGTAAATTTTAGAACTTCGTAAATAAGTATTTCAGAGCATTTATCGACCGTTTTAGATTGATCGAGAAGCTGTTGTAAATCTTGATAATGAAAAAAATCCAAATCAGATTTAAATTTTGTTCGAATCAAGTTTTCAATGCCTTTACAAAAAATTGGATTACCAATGATTGTATAAACTTGTAAAAAATTATTCATAATCGTAATGTTTAAAGTAGTAAATTAGTGTTATGTTTCAAAAATAAATATTTTTAGTTTTTCAGTTTTATATTTGTTCAAATTGTAGTACCAAAGTTTTTAAAAACTACACTATAAAAAAAGGTAGAAATTACCTGATTTAAAAAACGGGTGAAATTACTTAATTCCTCCCGTTATTATACTATTACCAATAAAATATAATTAAATCCAATAATTCATAATATTTTTTTCCTTAAACTAATAATTACCTAAACAACAGTTAATTCCTCCAAAGTCACAATATTCTTTTGAAGTGCATAAACGATTAATCCTGCAACATTTCGAACTCCGATTTTAGAGAAAAGATTGTTTTTATGTCCTTCGACAGTTCGTTGAGCAATGAATAAAGTTTCTCCAATTTCTTTGGCTGTTTTTTGACGACAAAGTAGTTTAATAATTTCAATTTCTCTGTCTGTTAATAATTCTTCTGACTCAATTATTACAGGTTTTGGAACCTTTAATGAAATCTGATCTCTTAATATTTCAACTTGAGTTGAAGTGAGGTAAAATCCTTTCTTATTGACTTGTTTAATGATGCTTAAAAGCTCATAGGGTGATATACCTTTTGGAAGGAACGATGCAACGCCTTCTTTGGTCATAAACCCAATGGTTTGGTCTTGATAATGGGACGATATAACAATAACTTTAAGTTCAGATTGTTTGATTTTGATATGTCTTAAAATCTCCAAACCATCTATTGTTTTCATCTTTAAATCAAGCAACAAAATATCTACTGCGCTACTACTTTCTTCTTCCAAAAAATCTAGAAACAGACGACCATCAGTTGTATCAAATACTACTTCTATGGTGCTTTTTTGGTTAAAAAAACTCTTTAATAGCGTAACAATAAGATAATCATCATCTATAATAGCTAATTTTATCTTTTCCATTTATTTACAGTTTAATTTAAAAAACATTTAAATCGATTGATTATTAATGCTTTTTATGAATGCCTGCTTTTAATAATAATTTTTGTTTTGCCGTACTGTCCCAATCTCAATCAGGACTATCGGGATGGAATTATTTTACTGCATATAATTCGCAAGCTCGTGCCCGAGACAAGCACAGTATGACAAAATATCGAAAATTATGTATTATGCTACATTACGGATTTACAATATAATTTTTAACTCCCATTCATAAAAAAAATAAAACGGGTTCCTCTTTCCTTTTTAGTATTAAATTTATATTTTGCTTTAAGGTTATCAACTCGAAGCTCAATGTTTTTAAGACCTATTCCATTATTATTTATTGCATTGAATCCTATCCCGTTGTCTTTTAATATCATTACAATATAATTATTTGTTATTCTGAGCATTAAAAAAACCTTTGTAGCATTTGCATGTTTATGCACATTATTTAATAACTCTTGAAGAATTCTAACTAACTGTAACTTAATATTTTTATCAATATTTTTATCAGTCCGAACATCTATACTGTATTGTGTTATATAGAAGTCTTTCCAGTTTTTTAAAATAGTAATCAAGATATTTTCTAATGGTTTTTCTTCAAACAAAGGCGGAGATAATTCATGTGAAATTCTTCTCGACTCATCAATAGTACTCTCTAAAAGTTCGTCTAATTCGTTTATTTGGATATTCTTAGTAGCGACCTGTAAACGAATAATTGTCAATTTACTTATGATGTTATCGTGCAAGTCAGCAGCAATTCTCATACGTTCTTGTTCTTGTGTTTCCAAACTAACTCTGATTAACGAGCGGTGGTATTTAGTTTTAATCTTTATTTCTTCATCTTTAATTTTTAATACCTTTCGATAAGAGATGTAAAAAACAGCGATTAAAGTACCAACCAATACAATCATTACTCCAATAATTATTGCTACCCAAGTCAGTAATGTATCGGTATTTTGCCAATTTTCCATAACTAACTGTCTTTTAAGTCAATACGTTTATTACTTTTATAGAGAATTAATGCTAAGGAAAAATAATATATAATATGTAATCCTGCATAACTCGAATAAAACAAAGAAAAACTTCTTTTAGTAAAACTTTGATTTATTAAAAAGTTTTGAAAAACAATGTAAACCAAATGAATTGAAAAGTAAGTTAAAAAGACCATACAAAGCATTTGATTAGTAACACTAAACGGTTTGTCAACTTTAAGTTGTTTCAATAGATTAATTATAATCAATAAGATCAATAAAATATTAGTTGTTATTTGAGCATAAGCAACGTAATTTAAAATTCCTTCTGTCTGATAAATATAAAAATCATAAAATAAATATAAACTACATAAAATCATTATGAACCAAACCACCTTACTTTTAATCCAATAGTGATTTAATAAATAACCTATAATCCATAACTCACCAAAACGAAAGGTCAGTCTAAGCGCAATTGATATAAAATTCAATAAAAAATCTTTATCAAATAGAACATTTGAAATATGGGTTAATATGTCAATTAAACAACAAAAAATCAAATAAACAGCGATAGTTTTTAATGTTTTATTTTTAATTTTCCGAAAGTTAAAAATAAACATTATACAATAAACTACTAATAGTAATGAATTTAAGTACCCAAAAATTTCAAAAACAAAAAAATAGCTTTCATCAAACATTTTAGAAACATTCCTAAATTGATTAAATCAAACTATGCATATAATAATTGCTAACATCAGGTGGAAAAGGAGGTCGCGCACATACGGTGTCATAAAAAGATCCGGATATGGACTGTAAAACCAAATCAGCTACTTTTTCATCATCGTCACCATTTAAAGTGAAATAGACATTATGCATTTCTGGTTCCATACCTTGAGTTGGAATGAAAAAACAATGATAAATGCCGTCGGGTATATTAACAGCTTGCATTATCCATTGTTCAACTTCTTCTTTCCAAAAATTTATTCGTTTTAGTGCTTCCTCTTCTGAAATCTGATTTTCTAAAAATAAAGATTCTTTTAATTTTTGAGTGTTTGAAAGTTCTAAAGCAATTGTTGAGCAGGGAAACCAAAAACAATTATGCATTAGTTCATCTTCAGGACTCTCAATGTCGTTTTCTTCTGAAATGACATAAAAACCAAGCTTATTGTCTTTAACCGCTGCATAAGCATGAAGTGGAATCTCCGGGGGAAATAAAGATAGATCTAGTACAAATCCCGACTTGTTCTTAAATAGGGAAATCAAAGTAGATGAATTGAAACGAATTTCGTTCCAATTTTGCATTGAAATAATAATTTCGTCCATTGTATTTTATTTATGTTTATAGTATAGTTAAACAAAAATACATATTTTATTGGATTTTAACTTATTTTTATTACATAAATTAATTTTATATTCAGGAATAAATTTAATAAATATTTATAAAAAATCTTAATAATAAGTTAACTTTTTATTAATTGGTATTTTCAATATATGATTTAAATATTTTCAAATCGTTCCAAGTTATATTTTCTGGTGCTTCAGCTTTGATTTCTGTTAAGTTTTGTTCTTTATATTCTTGAAAAAGTTGTGTTAATATTGAAATTTTATTTTTTGATAAAACAGCATTAACATCAATTTTATGTTGACCTACCAATTTAGCGATATGTTGAGAAATTGTTGCAACAGTCAGTTTACGTTCTTCAGCAATCTCTGCTACATTTTTAGTTTTCAACCACAATTCAAAAGTCTTGTCAATAGTTGAGATCTTAGTCTTTTTTTCTTTTTTATTTGATGTTTTCTCATCAAAATCGATGTCTAATTCTTCTGATTTTAAAATTGATTTGATGTTTTCTAAATGCTGATGTCGGTAGTCAGAAATCTCTTTACACTCAAGGTTTTGTTTGGTAAAGATTAGTTTTTCTTTATAAAGCAACATCATTCGATTGGTTTTCATCAATTTTAATATCATTTTAATGTGTTCGTCTTCGAATGTTTTTAACTGATCGGTAAATAATACAAAACCTTTTTTGGTTTTAGATTGTGCTAATACAAATAAAGTATCATATGCTAATTCATCCAATTTGGGATAAAAATAATGATAAGCTTTTTCGAATCTAGAATTTAATAAGTCTTCTTTAAATTCTTCTGCTACAAATAGTTCATAGATTTCTTTTAAAAATTTTGCTCCTACTGAACGTATATGATCCAATAGGTTTTCTTGCTTTACTGCCCAATTAAAATAGATGGCACGTGGTGATTTTTTATCATCGATCCACGTTTGAATCCAATTTAAAAATTGTTTATGTGCTTGTGTCCAATCAAAAGTTTCAAGAATTTGCTTCCATAAAAACTCCTTTTTTGCTTGCAACAATTCCGATTCATCCTTTGAAGGTTGATTTCGATCTGAATATTGAAGAATGGAATAATCAGTTTGTATTTGCTTGATTGCAACTGGTTTTGATAGTACCAAGCCTTGCAAACTTCTTAATCGCGAGAGAGCAACATATGCTTGACCAGACATAAAAACATCATTGATATCTAACACAGCTTTATCAAAAGTCAGTCCTTGGGATTTATGAACAGTTATTGCCCAGGCTAATTTCAAGGGATATTGTACAAAAGTTCCTAAAACCTCTTCATCAATTTCTTTGTTTTTCGGATTTAATTTGTAACGAACATTTTGCCATTCATATTTTTCTACTTGAATTTTTATATTATCGTCAGGTAAAAAAACTTCAATTTCATCAGCAGATATGTAAGAAACAAAACCAATTTTCCCATTGTAATAGCGCTTTTCAAAATTCAAATCGTTTTTAACAAACATCACTTGAGCACCTTTTTTTAATACCAATTCCGGCTCTAATGGATAGATTTTTTCAGGAAAATCCCCTACGATTTCGGGCAAAAAGACATATTCTTGACTTTTTATAGCATCTAGCTCTCTCTCATTTATTTCTTCTGCTTTCTTGTTGTGAGTAGTTAGAGTAATATAACCCTTGTTTTTTGTTGTATCAAAATTTTCTTGAACACATTTTTTTAAAATTTCATCGTCTTGATCTGTTACAGAATTATTTCTAAAATTATTGAGTAAGTGAACAAAACGTGCGTCATCCTGTCTGTAAATCTTTTTTAATTCGATGTACAAAGGTTCTGCTTGACGCATCGCCCATGCATTGAAAAAATAAATACCATTGTAATACTTTTTTAAAACATTCCATTCATTAGATTTCACTACAGGCGGTAACTGCCATAAATCTCCAATAAATAAAATTTGGACACCACCAAATGGGCTTTGAGACCTACGCACATGTTGCAACATTTCATTCATAGCATCCAACAAATCAGCTCTCAACATTGAAACTTCATCAATAATGAGTAATTCAAGGTTTTTAAGTAAAATTTGTTTGGTTTTATTCATTTTAAAATGCCTTTTAATACTTGATTTGGTTTCAAAATAAAGATGTTCTACTTCATTTTTAAAATCATCAGTTGGTATAAAACTAGAAAAAGGCAATTGGAAAAAAGAGTGAATTGTCACACCACCTGCGTTCAATGCAGCAATTCCAGTAGGTGCCACAACCACTGTATTTTTATAAGTTGTTTGTAATATTTTTTTTAACAAAGTTGTCTTACCTGTTCCGGCTTTACCGGTCAAAAAAATATTGCGATTCGTATGCTGAATATACTGTAAAACAAGTTGTGCTTCTGCTGTCATGTGGTAAATATATCAAAGAAATTTTTGAACTGCAAATTAGACAAATGAAAATATAAAATTAGAACTAACTTTTTTTAAAAAAAATAAAATTTCATAATCTATTTAAGTTTTAAATAATCTAAATATTGAAAATTCAAAACATGATTTTTAAAAAACATCTCATTTATTTGCTGAATCTACCAATCTGTGTTTATTAATGATTTTATTTTCTATAAAAAACTCATATCATCAAACAATAATTTCATGAAAAGTAAAAATTTAAATTGCTTAAAAAAACCTGCAAGATTATACCTTGCAGGTTTAAAATCAAAAATGAGGATTGTAACCCAATCTTCTTTTTATTTAATTAGTTCTACTATTTTGATAATCTTGTTCTAATCTATCAAACATAGTTTTATAACCAACTTCTTCTTTAACTTCCGAAAACATCGGCATCATCTTCTTTGCAGCTTCTTTTACTTCTGCGTCTTGAACATATATTCTGTCCAAATATTCTTTTGCTTCCTCAAAAGAAATAAAAGAAGTAGATTGCCAATTATCTTCTAACCATTCGGTAAGGTTATTTCCGTTTTGTGTAGCGTTGATAAAATTATCCTGACCTATTTTTTTAAGAAAATCTTTTGCAGCAGGCTGTTCCTCTTGTTTTTTAACAATTTCTGTCAATTCTATATAATGGTCTTTTAATGCCTTATATTTATCACTGCTGAAAACATCTGAATCAACTTTTTCTTGTGCAAAACAACTGAAGCTTGTCATTAGCATTAATGTACCTAGTACACCAAATACTGCTAATTTTAATTTGTTCATTATAATAATTATTTAATATTTCTGCTAATATAATTAACTTATTTTTAACTACAAAATAAAATTTAAATTTTAAACAATAAAAAACTTTCAAATCGCCAATTTTTTTATAAAAAGAAAACCCTGCAAGATTACACTTACAGGGTTTGAATATTATTTATTTTCTTCTTCTTTGGTTTCCTCTTTTTTAGGTTCTTCCTTTTTACCGTTTTTTTCTTCGTATTGTTTATTTAGTAGATTTAAAATTTCCTCTGTTAAATCATAAGTATCTTTAGCATACAACACAGAAGCAATATCACCCGTTCCAAAAATATAATCAAAACCGTTGTTTTTACCGTAATCCTTGATAAAATCTTTCAGTTGAGAAACCATAGAATCACGTTCCACGGCACTTTCTTCTTGAAATTTACGCATGAAATTTTGTTCCTTTTCAGCTAAAGTCATTTGACGACGTTCCAGTTCTGCCTGACGATTTTGTGCCCATTCCATTCCTTTGGATTGTGCGTTTTGTTGCAAATCCATAACATCTCGTTGAAATCTTTTTGCGTCGCGCTCTAATTCTTCTTGCATACGGTCGGACATTGATTTGAATTTAGATTCAAAATCTTTGAACTGCTGATAATCTTTTACTAATCTTTCGGTGTCGATATAAGCGGTTTTCAATGTCTCTTTTTCTGAATGTTCATTTTTGCTTTCAGACGCTGTGTCGATTGGTTGGTTTGTACAAGAAAAGAAACCCAATGCGAGAACAGCCATCATTATCATTTTTTTCATAAAAATAGTTAATTTTAAATTTAAGTAAATTTGTCACAAAAGTATTCAAAATAATTAAATACAAAGAATTATAAATAATTTATATTAATAAATCCATATCTATAAATTTAACTTATCAAAACAACATTCAAAATTAACGTTTTAAGCGTGTTTTAAAAAAAAGTAATACTTAGATATAATTTCATGGTGTTTCTTTGAAAGAAACCTAATTTAAGCTTGTTTTTTAAAAATATAGATATGAGAAGAATATTCTTTAGTATGTCTGGCTTTTAAATTCGACAAAAATCCAATTCGAATGGCATTAAAAATTTGTTTCTTTCCCGTTTTATATTCTTCTGATAAAAGAGCTACATAGTAACTATCAAAATACATAGGTTCTATATGTATTAATTCAAATCCATAAGGTTTAATCAATTTTTGAATGCTCGTTTTACTGAAATGCCAAAGATGACGAGGTACATCCCAAGCGGCCCAATGTTCTTTATAATAATCAGCATCGAATGATTTAAAATTTGGAACTGCAATTATCAACAATCCGTCGTTATTGAGCTTGCTTTTGAAAAACGATAAATATTCATTCAAATCGGGAACGTGTTCCAAAACGTGCCACAGAGTAATCACATCAAAAGTTGCGTGCGTAATTTCCTGAAGCGAATTTTGAACTTCTATATTTTTATTTTGTGCGATAGTTCTTGCTGATTGATTTGGCTCTACTCCTACCCCATTATGTTTTTTTTGTTCTATTCCGTATTTCAAAAAATCGCCTGTTCCGCAACCTATATCTAAAACATTCAAATTATCTTTTGAATGAAATTTGGAAATCAATTTCCATTTTCGTTTAATGGTATATTCTTTTACAATTTGGTAAATTTTTTCAAACCAATTTCTTTTTCCATCAGTGTGTGAAATATAATTTTCACTGTTGTAATACGATCCTAATTGTGACCAATCATCAAAAAGAGTTTGATATAATTCTTTTTCTGAATCAAATTTTAATTCAAATTCTTTTTTTGAAACGCTATGATCTTTGATTATTTTGGTATTCATAATATGCTAAAATAGTTAATTTCGTTGTTTAGGCATATTTAATTCTTCATTTTCACAACCTATAAAATTTTTATTTTTTAAAGGATTTAAAACTATTTCAATTCTTGAATCCACCGTTTCTTTAGTTTGAATATAAAATTTTTCAAATTGAGAATCATAAAAATCTCTAATACCTTGGTCAAACCCATAAATCTGACATAATTCAAAAGCTAAACTGTCTTTGAGTTTTGAATCATTTTGAGCTATTGAAAATTGAAACCAAAAAAAGAGTATAAAAAAATATTTAGTCATAGTAATTTAAAATTATGTTTCACGTGGAACAAACAGCTCGTTATTTCGATACGCTACATTCCTTGAACTGATTTCAGAAAGCTACCTTCCCATATGAATTAATAAAATAGAAATATCAGAAGGTGCCACGCCACTAATTCGAGAAGCTTGAGAAATGGTTGTGGGCCGAATTCTCTTCAACTTATCTTTTGCTTCAAAAGACATTGATTTAATTTTATCGTAATCAAAATTATCAGGAATTTTTACATCTTCCAAACGATTTAATTTATCTGCATTATTTTTTTCCTTTTCAATATATCCAGAATATTTTACTTGTATAAAGGATTGATCAATTACTTCTTGATCCAATCTATGTTCCGCAATATATTCTTTTACTTTATTAAATTTTAAAATATCATCAAAATCTAACTGAGGACGTGAAAAGACCTTAAACATTTTATCGGCTTGTTTCATTGGGAAACTAGTCTTTTCTACTAAAATTGGATTGGCTTCAGCAGGCTGTACAGAGGTGTCTTTAAAATACTGTACAAATCGTTCAGAGGCTTCCTTTTTATATTCCATTCTACGTAAACGATCTTCTGTTGCCAGACCTAATGCAAACGATTTTGGTGTCAATCTTAAATCTGCATTATCCTGTCGCAATAAAGTACGGTATTCGGCTCTAGAAGTAAACATTCGATAAGGTTCTTCGGTGCCCTTTGTAATCAAATCGTCAATTAATACACCTATATAAGCTTCATTTCTTTTTAATACAAAAGGAGCTTCATTTTTAATTTTAAGTGCAGCATTGATACCTGCCATTAACCCTTGCGCCGCTGCTTCTTCATATCCGGTAGTTCCATTTATTTGTCCAGCAAAAAACAAACCGTCTATAATTTTAGTTTCTAAAGTATGTTTTAATTGTGTGGGCGGAAAGTAATCATATTCGATTGCATAACCAGGTCTAAAAAATTTTACATTTTCAAAACCTACAACGGAACGTAATGCTTTAAACTGAATTTCTTCAGGTAATGATGTTGAAAAACCGTTTACATAAACCTCGACAGTATTCCATCCTTCTGGTTCCACAAAAATTTGGTGGCGTTCTTTATCAGCAAAACGATTAATTTTATCTTCTATAGAAGGACAATAACGAGGACCAATACTTTTTATTCGACCAGCAAACATCGGAGAACGATCAAAGCCTTCACGCAATAAATCATGGACTACATTGGAGGTGTAAGTCATAAAACAAGATCGCTGTTTTGATAAAGGTTTGGTACGATCTAAATATGAAAATTTTTGAGGATTTGTATCTCCGGCTTGCTCTTCCATTTTGGAAAAATCTAAAGATCGACCATCAACTCTTGGAGGTGTTCCTGTTTTCATGCGACCGGATTCAAATCCTAAACGAACCAAATCTTCAGTAATTCCAAATGAAGCCCCTTCTCCGGCTCTACCCCCACCGAATTGCTTTTCGCCTATATGAATCAAACCATTTAAAAAAGTGCCGTTGGTCAATATCACTGTTTTAGATTTTACTTCAATTCCAAGATTGGTTTTCACACCAACAACTTTCCCAGATTCTGTTAATAAACCAGAAACCATTTCTTGATAAAAATCTAAATTTGGTGTTTGTTCTAACATATTACGCCAGCTTTCTGCAAATCGCATACGATCACTTTGACATCTTGGAGACCACATTGCTGGACCTTTAGATAAGTTAAGCATTCGAAATTGTATAGCTGATTCATCAGAAACAATTCCCGAGTAGCCTCCTAATGCATCAATTTCGCGAACGATTTGTCCTTTTGCAATACCTCCCATCGCAGGATTACAACTCATCTGAGCAATATTTTGAAGGCTCATGGTTATCAATAGCGTTTTCATTCCCATATTTGCAGCGGCGGCGGCGGCTTCCGATCCTGCATGACCTCCACCAACAACAATTACATCATAAGTATCAAACATTTTTTTAAAACTAAGATATGTTCCACGTGGAACAAATAATTAATAATTTATTTTATTTAGTGTTCCACGTGGAACATATTAATCTTTTCTTGTTCTTTTAAACGCATAAATTTTGCTTCATCTTTTGTCTTATCATTATAACCACAAAAATGCAATATACCATGCGACATAACACGCAAAAGCTCATCTTGAAACGATACATCGAATTCTTTGGTATTATCTAAAACTCGGGGTATAGAAATGAAAATATCGCCAGATATAAATACTCCTTCACTGTAATCAAAACTTATAATATCAGTTAAGGTATCGTGATCTAAATACTGAACATTTAACTGATGAAGATAATCATCATCGCAAAATATATAATTTAACTCTGCTAATTGTTTAGACTCGGATGAGATGATGCGTTGAATCCAAGATTTATAACATGACTCATCATCTAATTTAAATTCAGTTTCGTAATTGAATAGTATCATGAATGCTATTTATAAAAATACTCACAAAGATACAATTAAACTGAAATACAATGTTTTAAAATAATGATAAATTTATAATCTATTAATTTTCAGTAAGTTAATTATATTTTAAAAATTACTTATCAACAGTATTATATTATAAATAATAAAATTAATTAATTTTTAAAAAATTTATTTCTTCTATTATGCTTGTTAATTCAGCGAATAACTTTTTGTTGATTCATTTTGAAATATGAGTTATCAAAACTTTTCCACAATGTTAAGTCAACTTAAAGTCTTTGATTTTCTATAATTTAGAAGCTCATTGTTAAGAATAAATTTTTTGTTTAAACAGCTTTTTATTAATAACTATTTCTTTGTTTCGATGTTGAAAACTGATTACCGATTGTGGATTAGTCCTGCGTATTTTCTAATAATTTTTTACTTAACCAAACGTTATATTTTTACTTATTAATTCTGGGCATATAAACAAATTTATTTTTTGATACTTGTACACATTTTTTAACAATGTTATCAAAACGTTATTAACTATTATTTTCCCTCCTTTTTGTTTGTGCTTTATTTGAATTTAATAACTCTCTTGGATTCTAACTTCCCTCCTATTCCGTTGTGAACCATCTTGATTTTTTTCAATTGGTTACAAAATGTTCTTTTTGTCCTCCGTAGCGCTGTTATACTGTGTAAAAAAGTCAAGACAAGTTCTATATAATAAATGTATAGCGATCTATTCTAATACTAAATTTTTCGAAAAAAAATCGATCTATTTTTTTGATGGCACTAAAAAAGTGGATTGTTTTTAAATATTAGAGCAAATATTTATTTATTTTTCAAATAACTGAATGTCAGTAAAATAAAAAAAGTAGAAAATTTAAGTTTTCTACTTTTTTCTTATAAAGAGACTTTTTTAGTCCCTTGTTTTTTTTAGTTGGATTTTCTTTTTTTAAGTTTATTGAATATAGATTTTATCAAGAAGGTGACTATAGCAGATTTAAAACTAGAAGAAGTTTGAAATGTAGAAGCTATATTCATTATCCCTTTTTTAGCAAGATTTCCGGGACTTAATTGGTCGGAGATTTGTTCTACATTCAAACCTAATTTTCTAATTTGAATTTCACGTTCCAATCTCAATATTTCCAATTGCCGATCTATTTCATCAAAAGTTGTATAGTCTTTTTTCATTACTTAATTATTAAAAAATATATCGGAAAATTTTTTTAATATTGGAATATCAATCAAAGTTTTTCTAAACGTGTAAAGCAGTGCGACCAAAATGAGATAAACAGCACCGACTATCAAAAATCCTAAAGTAACACTTTCTAAGCTTGAACCAATTGCAAAAGCTGCGGCAAAGGAAAGAAAAATAAGTGCCAATGTAGAAAATAGAGCTATTCCAAAGATTCTAAACATCAAAGCTAAAGCTTTGGCAGATATTTTAAAACCAAGTAACTGGTAATAGTCTAAATTGGTTTCAATAAACTGCTTTGCTTCAGTTTTGATGTCAGCAATATGTTTTTTTATATCTTTATAATCAGACATAAAAAGACTTATTTTAGATCAGATTTAACTTGCTCGACCTTATTTTTTGCTTGGTCTGCTGCATTTTTAGTATCAGCTTTTAGGTGGGCTAATTTCTTTTCAAGTGCCGAAATAACTTCTTCTGATTTGTTTTCAGCATTATCAATTAACGTATCAATTGAAGCACTCAAGTTTGATGATTTTGAAGAAACCAGATTTTTAACTTGATTTTTCAAATCTTCTAATTTATGTGAAACATCGTCTTTACCCTCTCTAAAACCTTTAGAAATTCTTTTACGCGTTTTGTCTCCTTGATCTGGAGCTAATAAAATTCCTGCAATTGCTCCGACTGCTGCACCAGCTAAAATTGCCACTAAGGTGTTTCCTGTTTTTCCCATATCTAACTTTTATTTTAAGATTATTAATGATATAAAATTACAATTTATTAATGAAATATACAATTAAAAAAATCTTAAATTTTATAAATATTTTTTTTTAACAATTGTTTTATCTGTAAAAAAGGCATTTTCAATAAAGTTATTTAGAATCTAAATCAAAGGTTTCCGATGGATTTTCAGTAGGAACATCACTAATCATATCATCTCCAGCAACCATTGTACAAACCACAGCGTCTCCTGTAACGTTGACCACTGTGCGTACCATGTCCAATATTCTATCAACTGGAAATATAATAGCAATCCACGCTGGATTTAAGCCAACAGACTCCATAATTATTATCAACATCACTAATCCAGCACTTGGAACTGGAGCCGCACCGATTGAAGCTAAAGTTGCGGTCAATACAATAATCAATTGTTGCGACATCGTAAGGTCAATCATATGCATTTGAGCTAGAAAAATAACTGCTATTGCTTGATAAAGACTGGTTCCATCCATGTTGATAGTGGCTCCGATAGGTAACACAAAACTTGAAATTTTCTTGTTTATTCCTAAATTATTTTCGATACATTCCATAGTTACAGGAAGTGTGGCAGCACTGCTTGAAGTAGAAAAAGCTAAGGCTTGTGCAGGGCTCATTCCTTTTAAAAATCGTTTATAGGTAATTTTTTTTGATAAAAGACTAGCTGTTAAAGGGTAAAATAGAAAAATAAAAAGTAAAAGCCCTATTAAAACCGTGAGGGTATACCAAGACAGCCCTTTGAAAATTTCTACTACCATTTCTATATCATTACCAGCCATTTTACTCACAACGCCTGCCAGTAAAGCAAATACAAAAAACGGTGCAGCTTGCATTACAAAATCAACCATTTTGAGAAAAACAGCCAAAAATCCATTAATAAATTGGATGACAGGTTCTGAATGTTCTTTTGGAATAAAAAGTAAAGCCACACTGAAAAAAATACCAAAAAAGATAATTTGAAGCATCAGCGTATTGTTTGACAATGAAAAAAAGAAATTTTCAGGAACTATATCAACTAACATTTGCAACGGTCCAGCCTCTTTCATTTTTTTGGCCGCTTCTAATCTTTTCTGCACATTTTCGTCCGATAGTGTTTCAACCATATGTCCTCTTAATTCTTGTGCCCTTTCTTGATGTTCGGGCATCTGATGATAATAAATACCGTCTTTGATTTCATGACCTTGATCGATTGCCCAAAGTTCATAATTCAACCGATTTTCTATCAGACTTTCTTGATCAATCCGCCCGCCTGGATTGATGGTATTTACCAAAATTAATCCAACACTAATAGCAAAAAAACCAGTCAGTACAAAAATAATTAGGGTTTTACCACCCAGTTTTCCTAAGTTGACCGTATCGCCCAAATTTGAAACACCGCTGATAATAGACAATAAAACCAAAGGAACTGCAATCAGTTTTAAGAGATTTATAAAAATAGAACCAAAGGGATCAATCCAATCGATAGTGAATTGACTCCAACCCATAGAGCTTGATATCAAGGCCCAAATAACACCTAAAACCATTCCTATAATGATTTTCCAATGTAATGCTAATTTCTTTTTTTCTGTAGTTTTTTTACTCATAATTACGATTTCAACGGGCTAAGTTAAATATTATTTTGAAGTATAAATAATGCTATGTTGCCGAATTTTTAAAAAAGTGATATATTTGCCGAAATTTTTAAAATATGAAAAAAATAATTATAATGACTGCCTTTGTAGCTATTGGATGGTCAGTAACTGCTTGTAAAAGTGATGATGAAGTAGTGGCTCAAAAGAGTGAAAAAGAACTTTTACAAGGCAAATGGAACATGCTTAAAGAAGAAGTCTATTTTGATGAAGTTTTGGTGCACACACAAGATTTGAAAAAACCAGAATGCGACTATGACTTCTACTATTTTTATGCAGATGGAAATAAAGAAGAAGTTTACTTCAGTAACGATTGTAATCAGAGTGAATACGACGGAATTTGGACTTATGATAAAACTTCCAATGAACTTAAAATTGTCGATTCTGAAGATAATTACACCATGATTTACAAAGTTTTAAATATTGACGCATCTTCTTTACAGATTCAAATGATTAGTGAAGATGGTGAGGACATTCGAGAAGAGGTTAAAATAATAACTCACTTAAAAAGACAATAAAAACGCCTATCAATAGCGCGGATTTTGAATCTGTGCTTTTGTGTTTTTTTAATGCTGCAAGGTTTTTAAAACCTTGTAGCTTTTTATTTTAGACAATTTACACCTACAAGGTCAAAAAAAGACCTTTTAGGATCAATTATAAGCGATTAAAAGTAGAATTATAAACAAAAAATCCCAACATATAGCTGGGATTTTCATTTATAAATCAAAAAAAATTATTCTTTACTCTCTACTTTAGCCCACGTATCTCGCAAGCCTACCGTTTTATTAAATACTAATTTTTCTGCAGTAGAATCTTTATCTACAGCAAAATATCCTAAACGTTGAAACTGGAATTTATCGCCGCTTACAGCTGTTTTTAAGCTTGGTTCTACATAACCCGTAATTACTTTTAACGAATCAGGGTTAATGTATTCCTTAAAATCCATTTCTTTATTACCATCAGGATTTTCGTGTGTAAACAAACGATCGTAAATACGTACTTCGGCTTCAACAGCATGTGGGATAGAAACCCAATGAATGGTTCCTTTTACTTTGCGTTTTGAAGCTTCTGTGCCACTACCCGATTTAGAATCAGCATCATACGTTACATGAATTTCGGTAATATTTCCATTTTCGTCTTTTACAACGCTTTCACCTTTAATGATGTACGCATTTTTTAAACGAACTTCTTTTCCAAGTGTTAATCGAAAAAATTTTCTATTTGCTTCTTCTAAAAAGTCTTCACGTTCAATTAATAATTCGCGTGAAAAAGGAACTTTTCTAAAGGTTAGTTCTTCTACTTCGGGATTGTTTTCTGCGTCCAACCATTCTTCTTGACCTTCAGGATAATTAGTAATCACCAATTTCACAGGATCTAAAACTGCCATTACACGATCGGTAATCTTGTTTAAATCTTCCCGAACACAAAATTCTAACAACGAAACATCAATCAAATTGGTTCGTTTTGCTATTCCAATGGTATCTGCAAAATTACGAATAGCAGTTGGTGTATATCCTCTGCGACGCATACCTGAAATGGTGCTCATTCTTGGATCGTCCCAACTGGTAACATGCCCTTCGTTCACCAATTGCATTAGTTTGCGTTTTGAAACTACTGTGTGCGACAAGTTTCTACGAGCAAATTCTCGCTGTTTTGGCCTTATTTTGTTTTTATCGTAGATTTGATCTAAAAACCAATCGTATAATTCCCGATGAGGCAAAAATTCTAAAGTACACAATGAATGCGTTATTTGTTCCACATAATCGCTTTCTCCGTGTGCCCAGTCATACATTGGGTATATATGCCAATCGGTACCTGTTCGGTGATGTGATGCGTTGATTATACGATACATAATAGGATCACGCATCAGCATATTTGGAGATGACATATCAATTTTTGCACGCAGTATATAGGCTCCTTCTTCAAATTCACCATTTTTCATACGTTCAAACAAATCTAAATTTTCTTCGACCGAACGATTTCTATTAGGTGATTCAATTCCAGGTTCCGTGGGTGTACCCTTTTGTTTAGCAATTTCTTCAGGTGACAAATTATCCACATAGGCTTTTCCCTTTTTTATCAACAGTACTGCCCAATCATATAATTGTTGAAAATAATCAGATGCATACAACTCTTTATCCCATTGAAAACCCAACCATTGCACATCCGCTTTGATTGCATCTACAAACTCTTGCTCTTCTTTGGTGGGATTGGTATCATCGAAACGTAAGTTGACGGGAGCATTGTATTTCAGACCTAAACCAAAATTCAAACAAATGGAAGAAGCGTGTCCAATGTGTAAATAACCGTTAGGCTCAGGTGGAAAACGGAAACGCAATTTTTCCTGAGACAATCCAGCTGCCAAATCTTCTTCGATGATTTGTTCTATGAAATTTAATGATTTTTCTTTTGTTGACATATTTCTGAATTAAAACAACAAATTTATCAAAAAATCCTGACATTTACAGCATGTTTATTGATTTAAAAATTTGTAAATTTACCGATTGAAATTTTATGTTATGGGGATTATTCGTTTAAAAAACATTCGAGTGTTTACCAATCATGGTTGCTTGATTGAAGAGGCTAAAATAGGCTCGCACTATCGAGTGGACTTGGAGATAAATGCAGATTTATCAACTTCCGCAAGAACCGATGAATTAAAAGATACAGTAGATTATGTCCATCTTAATCAGATTGTAGTCAGAGAAATGACAATTCGATCCCAATTGTTGGAACATGTAGCTCAACGTATTATCAACAGTATTTTTGAAGAGTTGCCTTTGGTTCGTAGGGTTTTATTAGAAGTTGCAAAAATAAATCCACCAATTGGAGGCGATGTAGAACAGGTTAGCATTGTGATGGAACAATATCGATAGATTTTGATAACAACTTACAAACAAAATTTATGAATTATCAATACCCAAAAACAGAAAAGTTAAAGAAAAAAAAATACATTGATTTATTATTTTCTGAAGGACGCTCTGTTTCAAAATACCCACTGCGATTGGTGTATGTTCCGGTTAAAGAATTGGAAATTCCTATACAGATGGGTGTATCTGTTTCAAAAAGATATTTCAAAAAAGCTGTAGATCGCAATTATTTTAAAAGAGTTTTACGCGAATGTTATCGATTAAATAAACACCTCCTTTCTAAGGATTTAAATCAATCTTATGCGATGATGTTTTTTTATCAAACCAATCAGCGTTTGACTTATCAAGAGATTGAAGATAAAACAAAAGAGTTGTTTGATAAGACATCAAAAAAAATACAAAATAAATAAGTTCTGTATTTGTTTTAAATCAGGTTTTATATTGAATTTTTCAATGACCTGTATTGATGTGTTTTTTCACTTCAATCAAAAAAGTAAAGACAGAATAATTTAATTATATATGTAAATCAGTACTTTAATAATAAAATCACATAGTTTACTACAAGTTTCAATACGTGATAAGCGTTAAGTTTGTATTTTTGTAATTAAAAAATGCAGTTACAGACTATTGTTCCTATAAAACCGTTGAAAAATACGGTGACTTACAATGCTAAAATTATCAGTATTGGAAGTTGTTTTGCTGTGAATATGTCTAAACAATTTCAAAATTTTCAATTTCAAAATACAATCAATCCTTTAGGGATATTGTTCCATCCTGTTGCGATTCTTCGTTTGATTGATTTTGCTGTCAACAATAAAATATTTGATGAAAAGGATGTTTTTTTGCACAATGAAATTTGGAGTTGTTTTGATGCACATTCCGATTTGAATGAGATAGAACAAAAAGACCTCCTTTTTCAACTCAATCAAAAAACAAAAAACTTTAAAAAAGATCTTATAGAAGCAACGCATTGTATTTTAACATTTGGTACGGCATGGGTTTATCGAAACAAATCATCAAATCAGTTGGTCGCGAATTGTCATAAGTTGCCTCAAAATCAATTTGATAAAGAACTCCTTTCGATTGAAGACTGTCAAACCACTATTTTTGAAATTGAGAAAAATATCCGTAAATTAAATCCAGAAATACAAATTATTTACACCCTTTCTCCTGTCCGTCACATTAAAGACGGTTTTGTAGAAAACCAACAAAGCAAGGCGCATTTAATCAGTTCTTTACAAACTCATTTAAACCAAAATGCAAACTGTAATTACTACTTTCCTTCCTATGAAATCATGATGGATGAGTTGAGAGATTATCGTTTTTATGCCAAAGATTTGATTCATCCAAACGAATTGGCAGTGGAATATATTTGGCGAAAATTTGTTGAATATTGTATCGATACTCAAGAATATCCTACAATGAAAATGGTCGATGAAGTACAAAAAGGATTGGCGCATCGTCCGTTTAATCCATATTCAGATGGCTATCAATATTTTTTGGAAGCATTAGCAGAAAAAATAGATTTATTATTAGAAAAATATCCGTTTATGAACTTTAGATAATGATGAAAAAGAATTTTATAATAGCCCTAATTTTCATGTGCATGGGAAGTTTGGTGACACTGTTCATTTTGAAGAAACCATCGAATCAACAGCAAATTATTTCTGATACCGAGTTGATTGCACAGCAGATGAAAAACGTTAGCAAATTGGTAGTCAACGAGGCTAATATTTCACAAATTTATAATTACAAGGACCAAAAAAGTTTCTTAAATCTAGTTTCTTTTAATAAAAAAGCATTGGTTATTGTCAATGCTGATATCCAAATCATGTATGATTTATCCAAACTAGAATACCTGATTGACGAAACAACCAAAACAGTTCGAATCACTTCGATTCCAAAGGAAGAAATTAAAATTAATCCAGATATTAAAATATACGATATTGAAGCGTCACGATTCAATGCGTTTAGAGGAAGTGACTATAATGAAATTCAACAAAAAGTAAAAAATCAATTTAATGAAATGATTTTGAGCTCGAATATTCAAGAAAATGCAAAGGAAAGGCTTATTAGTGAATTGGGAAAGTTCTTGGTAGTTACACAATCCTTGGGTTGGTCGTTAGAATATCAAGAAAATAAAATTATTCAACTATCAGATTTTGAAAGTTTTATGGATTAAAGTGATATTAAAGTCAAATTTATATAAAAAAAGAACGTTAAAATATTAACAGCAATGTTTTTTTTTCTTATTTTAGTGCTTTATTATAAACTTTAATTTATATACAAGATTATGAAAATTTATAAATTACTCTTTTTGGTATTAGCTTTCGCTGGTGTAAATTCTTGTGCTGAATATGTAGGCAACGAAGATGTAGGCGGATTTGATGATGACGATCCGAGATTTCAGTTTGTTGCTCAACTTGTTGATAACGACGCTAAATATGTAGGTGATAGATTTGAATTTATAGCACTTTTGAATGGAGCAAATGTTACTTCAACAACTTCTTTTAGAGTTATAGGAGAGGATATTTCAGGTAATATTTATATTCCGTTTAAAGATGGCGAACATACCGTAATCGCGACAAAAGATGAGCATGTAGCGAATTTCAAGTTCGTAGTATTGCCTTTAGAAGGTGATGGAAACGGAAATTAAGTTATTAAATGAATTTTTAATCAAAAGTGGAGGTTCACTCCAAAATATTTAAAAGTATAAATCTAAACAATTATGAGAATATACAAATTACTCATTATAATGATGGTCTTTGTAGGACTGCATTCGTGTTCTGAATATTGGGATAATGGTAAAAGACATCCAGGACCTGAACCAGGTGAAATTCCCGAGTTTAAAGCGGAACTTTTCGTACCTGGTGTAAAACGTATCGGCGATACAATTATGTTAAAAGCTGAGCTAAATGGTGTTGATGTTTCAACAACTACTGTTTTTAAAGTAAATGGTGTAGAACTTAAACGTGACTACAGTCCATTGAATGGGAATAGATATATAGCCAGACAGATAGGAGAGTATAATGTAGTAGCTACTTTGGATGATTTTACAGACGGCTTCATGTTTGAAGTTGTTAGAGATTAATTTCGAAATTCAATACTAATTTATAGTTACTCACTTCTATCATACACAGTCTTTTAGATGTGATTAGTAGTTTGTTTCGTTTTTAAGACAAGTTGTCGACGCTGCCTTTGGTGCGTTTAAATGTGTCTTTTGATGAGTGAAATTTGACTTTTCCACCGAGGAAACTAGAGTTTCCATCGATGCGGTAAAAGTATGGATGATAATTTCATTAATGATTTTAAAAAAAAGATCGTTTTAAGTTAATTAGGGAAATAAGTGCCGCCTAAAAAGCGGCATTTTATTGCTCTGTAAAATAGTTTAAAGCCTGGACTAAACGTGTGTTAATTTAGTCACTATAAATTTTTAGTAATTGACGCTTACCATTAATCGGAGTAATTTGTGATAATGATAGTAAGAAAAAATCGTTTTAATCTATAGTGGATTATTTATTTAGTATTTCATCAAATAAATTCATCAATTCTTGATTTGGTGTTTGATTTTGATTTTTTGTTTTGAAGTAATCTTGAAACAATTCTTTAATGTTTTGATTTAAATTAATTTCTTTGGACTTTAAAGATTCATCTATTTGTGCATTTTTTACCTTTGGAATTAAATGAACAATTCCATCATGCGATTGATAAAGCATTTTACGATCCTCAGCTTTAAGAAACGAATCACTCTCTAAGGTTAATTCTACCAACGAATCCTTATTATTATGGAGCCAATCTACCGCAATCTCTATCGAGTCAAAGGTTTTTCTATGAAGTGTTTTACCTTTTGTTAAAGCTATTTTTTTAAGTTTTACAGCCTCTGCTGGAAAGGCTTCCACAATGGCTACATATTTGGTTTGTCCAGCTTCGCTAAAACTATAGCATAGGGGAGAGGACGAGTAAACTACCGGTTGTTGTTCATTACCGATGTTTTGAAAACTATGAATATGACCTAAGGCTGTATATTGAATTTGTTTTGGAATTGCTTCGGAATAAATCATGTCTGCATTACCAATTTGAAGTGGTTTTTCGCCTTCTGGTTCCTCTATAGACTTACTTCCTTTTTTGTTCATATACAGGTGCGTGGTCAATAAATTCACGCCATTTGAATCGCAATAATTATGAGCTAAATAATTCCAATGTTCTGCAAGAACTTCATTTAAACTTTCTGCTTTTTCTTCACCTAAATATCGTTTTAGACGAATTTCGTTGGCATAAGGTGTATGTATTAATCGAATTGGAAAATCAGCTTGGTGAATATAGAATTCAATAAAGCCTTTGTCGGTTTGCGTTATTTTAAAATGCTCCAGCTCAATCAATGGAATTTCCGTGAGCGGATGACCAATGAGAAAAATGCCAGAAACGCGTGCTAAAGGATCTGGTGCGTCGATAAAATTTGGTGCGTCGTGATTACCAGATATAGCTATAACAGGGCGTTTTCCTTGATTTGACAATCGCTTTAAAGTTTTGTAGAATAATTCTATTGCTTCGGTGTTTGGAGTGAAATTATCAAATAAATCACCGGCAATAATGACTAAATCTACCGCCTCATTGTTTGCAATGTTTACAATTTCATCAAGGACTTCAATCTGCTCTTGCATGCGTGAAATACCATCTAATTTTTTTCCTAAATGCCAATCAGCTGTATGTAAAATCTTCATTTTTTGTAACGTAAAGAATGTGAGTTAAAAAACAGAAAAGAGGCAAAACGCCTCTTAAATACTAAAAATCAAGCAGTATAAATTACATTTGTCCCAAAATCTCTTGATCTCCATATTTTTCAACGACTTCTTGAAGTGATTGACCAAATTTTTCTTGAGCTGCAATTGTCTTTTGCTGTAAAGTATCTATGTCCTTTGGATTCAACTCAGTTGCTGTTGCGTTGGCTGCAAAGTTTTCATTATATTTTTTTAAATCTTCTACTTCAAAATTTTCATCCATTATGTTTTCAAGATCTGAAATGTAACTTGCAACAACTTTTTCAAACTCTTTATTGAAATCTTCTAAATTTTTTTCCAAAATTATTGGAATAACTTGTGATTTATACGCTTCGATTTGTTCTACGATTCCAGAACTCTTAATGTACGTTTTTGCTTCGGATGAAGCTTGCGCTAATCCAATTTGAATAGTCAAAATTGCAATTAGCGTATAAAAAACTTTCTTCATGGCATTAAAGATTATAATATTTTATGCTAAGATACGAAAATGACTTTAAGTTGCATTTAATTTTATAAAAAAAAGCAAAGAATTTTTCTTTGCTTTTTGAGTTTTGACAAACGTTTATTGAAAATATTTGTTTAAAATTTCTCGTAATTGTAACCCCCAATTTTCTCCTGCCTTTATATGATCCTTGGTAAGTTCTTTTGCATGTTTTTGCATCTTTTCACCTACTGGAGAATGATAAAATTCCAACATCTTCAATATGTCATCGTGCGTGTAGTATTTCATCATGCTTTCTGCCATTTGATTGTATAAACTTGGCAAAAGAGCTTCAATATCTTTATTAAATTCAGCACGACGCTCTTCGGGAATCTGTTCGATAATCGGTTCTAAAACGGCTGTTATTCCTGCGGCTGCACCAGACATTTTAAGTGCTTTGATCGTGTCTTCTTTATAATTTTGAGTTTGAGCTGTACCAATTTGGAAAGCAAACAACAGTCCCGCTGTAATTAACAGTTTTCTCATATCTTTTTTATTATAAGTCAAAATTAATTCCTTGTGCCAATGGCAATTCCGTTCCGTAGTTTATAGTATTCGTTTGACGGCGCATATAGGCTTTCCATGCATCCGATCCTGATTCACGTCCACCACCTGTTTCTTTTTCTCCGCCAAACGCACCTCCAATTTCTGCTCCAGAAGTACCGATGTTTACATTGGCAATTCCGCAATCTGACCCTGTATGAGAAAGAAACAGCTCCATTTCACGCATATTTGATGTAAAGATAGAGGAAGATAAGCCTTGAGGAACATCATTTTGCATGGCAATTGCTTCTTCAATAGTGGAATAGCGCATGATGTATAATACTGGTGCAAAAGTCTCTTCTTGAACGATTTCAAAATCGTTTTGAGCTTCAATAATGCACGGTTTTACATAACAGCCGCTTTCATATCCTCCTCCAGAGAGCACACCGCCTTCAACAATAATTTTTCCGCCCTCTTTTTTCGCTTTTTCAATTGCATTAAGGTAATCCTCAACTGCTTTTGTATCAATCAATGGACCAACGTGGTTGTTTTGATCTAATGGATTTCCGATTTTTAATTGACTATAAGCACTTTTTAATGTTTCGACCGTTTTGTCGTAAATGCTTTCGTGAATGATCAATCTACGAGTGGATGTACAACGCTGTCCAGCAGTTCCAACAGCTCCAAAAACAGCTCCAACCATAACCATATTTAAATCAGCGTGTTCTGATACGATAATGGCGTTGTTTCCGCCCAATTCCAATATGGTTTTTCCAAATCGTTCTGCAACTGTTTTCGCTACATGACGTCCAATTCTTGTTGAACCGGTAAACGATACCATCGAGATGCGAGAATCATTATTTATTAAATCTCCAGTTGCATTTCCTGTCACCAAACAGCTGACACCTTCTGGGATGTTGTTTCTTTTGAATACTTTGGTTACTATGTTTTGGCAGGCTACTGCACATAAAGGTGTCTTTGAACTAGGTTTCCAGATACATACATTTCCACAAATCCAAGCAAGTGCCGCATTCCAAGACCAAACCGCAACGGGGAAGTTAAAAGCACTAATGATGCCTACGATACCTAACGGGTGGTATTGATCATACATACGGTGCATTGGGCGTTCTGAGTGCATAGTGAAACCGTACAACTGACGTGAAAGGCCAACAGCAAAATCACAAATATCAATCATCTCTTGAACTTCTCCCAATCCTTCTTGTAAACTTTTCCCCATTTCGTAGGAAACCAATTTACCTAAAGTTTCTTTGTTTTCTCTTAAAGCGTCACCAATTTGTCGAACAATTTCTCCACGCTTTGGAGCTGGAACAGTTCTCCATGTTTTGAACGCTTCAGACGCTTTTTGAACAACTTTCTCATAATCAGCATCGCTTGAAGTGGTTACAGATGCAATCAAAGAACCATCAACAGGTGTATAAGAAGTTATCTCTTTTCCATTTGCAAACCACTCAGAACCTGTTGAAGTCCCCAAATTTGTTTGATTTAATCCTAATTGTTGTAAAATAGTATTCATAATTATCTGGTTTAAAGCCTGTTATTTTTTAAATTAAATAAAGTGCTAAGATACAAATTATCCTATAAATCGCGGGTCTGCTTCCATTGTATTTCCGCATTTTTTACATTTTCTTAATTCTTCTGATTGATAGAAGTGTTTGAAATGAGGTAAGAAATCGGTTTCAATGTCGGTCAATTCAAAATAAACTTCGTGTAGTTTTTCATTACAATGTTCACAAAACCAGAGCAAGCCATCTTTGAGCTGCAAATGTTCGCGTTTGATTTCTATCACTAATCCCACAGAGCCTTCTGAACGTATTGGAGAATGCGGCACTTTTGCAGGAAGTAAAAAAATATCTCCTGGCCCCAAAGCTACTATTTCTTTCCCAATTTTCGTTTGAAGTGCTATTTGAATCGTACCTTCTAATTGATAGAAAAACTCTTCGGTTTCATTGTAATGGTAATCATTTCTCGCGTTGGGACCACCTACAATCATCACGATGTAATCACCCGAATCAACAAATAAATTCTTGTTACCAACGGGCGGTTTTAATAATACTCTATTTTCTTCAATCCATTGTTTCAGATTAAAAGGTTTTCTTATTTCCATATCTATTTACTGCTTAGCCACGTTTGTGGGTTATTGAATTGTGTGTTTTTCATTATCATAAACTTGATGACCGCTTTGCCCTCAAAATTGAGACCCAAGGTTCCAATTTGTTGTTTAGTAGATACTTTTTGTCCAGTCGTGACAGACACACTAGCCAAGTTGTAATAAACCGTAGTATATTCTCCGTGCCGGATTAAAACAGCTTTAGAATTTCCAATGACCTGAATTTCGGATACAGTTCCTTCGAATACACTTCGTATAGGGGTTCCACGTTCAGAAGTAATTTCAATTCCGTGACTTTCATAAGTAACGTTTGCATGTTCTGGATGGCGAATGGTTCCATAGCCTGTCGAAATATAACCACGCTCAACGGGCCACGGCAAGCGACCTCTGTTATTCGAAAACTGTGTGGCCAAAGACTTTTCTTCAGGTGTCATCTCCAATCGGGTAGAGGAAATTGGCTTCGAAGGAAGGGTTTTGCCCTCAGCTTTTGCTTTACGTTCTTCTGCTTCACGACGCTTGCGGTTTTCTTCTTCGATTTTTTTGCGAACAACAGCTTGAATTTCTCGCTCTATTCGCTGGTTTTCTTTTTGTCGCTGGTTGATTTGATCGGTATATTTTTTACTGTCTCTTCGCACAATAGATATTAAATCATTCTGCTTACGACGATCGACTTCTAAGGCTTTTCGCTCTTGCTCTTGTTCTTGAATAATCTTTTGTTGCTTTTCTTTTTGCTGTTCTAAATTGGTGTTGATACGCTCCAATTCATCAGTTTTTTTCTGAAGTTCATCGCCTTGTGTCTTCCTGTAATTCGCATACTGTTTCAGGTATTGTACTCTTTTGTAAGCTTGCAAAAAACTATTGCTAGATAAAATAAACAAAACTTTGCTTTGCTCGGATCTTGATTTATAGGACATCCGAACGGTTTTGCCATAATCATCTTTTAAGACTTTTAATTCTCTTCTTAATTTATTTGCGGCTAATGTATTGACATATATGTCATTGGCTAAATTCCGGTATTGTCTTTGTGAATTGGCAATGAGTTCTTGTTGCAATTTTATTTTTCTGTTTTGTGCATTGAGTTCAGACAAAATATCACGTTCTTGCTTTTTATTGGTGTTGAGCAAGGATTGAAACTCTCTAATTTCTTTCAATATTGCATTTTTTCTAGCTTCCAATTTGCGCTGTTGGGCTTGGTAGTCCTCTTGTGCATAGGAAACGACCGATACTAATAACAAAATAAATAATAAAATGCGACGCATCTGACTGAATTTTGTTCAAAAATAATTAATTTTTATGGAACTTGATGCTGCTTTCGTGAATTGCTGTGTGTTAAAGGTTTCTAAAAATATTTTTATTTGCATAAGCATTTTAACTTTTAATAGAATATTAGCTATTTTTGCTTTTATAAACTTGGGGCAATGGTACGATATTTTTTAATTTTTTTTATTTCAATTCTTTCTATATCAACGACTTCTCAAAATAGAAGAGCTGTGATTCCACCAACTAAAGAATATGTCAAACACTTGAACGCAGCTAGAGCACATGGTATAAAAAATCTTAAAGATAAAAGTGCCTTGAATAAATATGTTGCTCAAGGAAAATTGATAAAAGTAAAACAACGCGGTTACGGTTATCGATTGGATAATTTTACACACAGTCATCCTTATTTGGTACCAAAAGCAAATCGTGTATTAGCGGAAATTGCTCGTGAGTTTGTCAGAAAATCAGGACAGAATTTTTTTGTGGTTACCTCATTAACTCGTACCGAAGCCGATCAAAATCGTTTGCGCCGTGTGAATGTAAACGCTTCTTCCAATGATAGTTCACACTGCTTTGGTGCTGCAATAGACATTTCTTATGTTCGCTTTAACCATAAGAGGCAAGTTAATCAGGCATTGGATAAACAGTTGGAACAAGTTTTAAAAGATTTTCAAAAAGCGGGGAAGATTTATTTTGTAAAAGAAAGAGTCAATAGGTGTTACCATATTATTGTACGATAAAAACATGATCTTTAAGTAGTGGCAAGTCATAGACCTAAGAAAATCAGACAAAAAAGCAGGCGTAAAAAAAGTGTACCTTCTTGGAAAAAACATTTTGTAGCCTATTTTTTATTAATCCTTTTTTTTATTGTTTTCCATTATCGAGATGGTTTAAAATATTTTTTTCAAGATTTATACGAGCGTGTTTTTAAAAACGAGCAACTAAAAGAAGTTACAGTACACGACATTCGTGCCATTGAGATTCTCGACAAACATACAGAACATTATTTATTTGGTTTTGATGTTTCGCATTATCAGTATCGAATCAATTGGAAGGTAACCGATAGTTTGTATCAAAAATTTCCTGTTGATTTTGTATTTATCCGATCTACGATGGGTATTGACGGAATTGATTACGAATTTAAAACCAATTGGAATTACGCCAAAACCCGTTTATTGATCCGTGGCGCTTATCATTATTACCGTCCGGACGAAAACAGCACATTGCAAGCACAAAATTTTATAAAAAACACTTTTTTGGAACCCGGAGATTTTGTACCTGTTCTGGATATTGAAGATTATCCCAAACATCAGAGTGTGGAAAGACTCCGGGAAGGTGTACAAAATTGGTTGGAAATTGTTGAAAAACATTACGGCGTAAAACCGATTATTTATTCGGGCGAAAACTTTTATAACCGCAATCTAAAAGACCATTTTCCAAATCACAAAATTTGGATTGCCAAATACAGTGTATTCAGTGAAAAAATGAAGGATGACTGGCATTTCTGGCAATTTACCGACAAAGGAACTGTTCCAGGTGTGGAAACCCCAGTGGATTTGAATATTTTTAAAGGAAACCGCCACGATATTAAAGCATTTTTGGTACAATAGAAAATGTTATTTTGGAATTACTTAAATTTTAGTATAGCTTGTTAATTTTTGTGTAACTTAGCTGTAACACAATTTGTAATCGTATGAAAAAAATAGTGGTATTAGGAATCATCTCTTTTTTGTTTGGGTGTTCTGCTTCAAGGTCGGTGAGCAGCAGACAGGTTGAAACAAAATTATTGAATCAATATACTTTTTTGTTGACAGAAATTTCAAAAGACAAAACATATGGTTTGTCTGAAAAAAATCCCATTAGAGTAGGAGGAGTTGATAAAAATGAGGGACCTGTAAACGAGCGTAGATTTTTAAATGCTTTAGCTGGACCAAATGGAGAAAAAATCAGTTATTACAGAGCAGGGAGTTGTTGTCCAATTAAAAGTGACAAAGCTGTTTTTGGAAACCACGTGATGCTGGATAATTATAGAGTGACTTGGGAAAACAGTGAAGATACCGTTTCTGTCTACATCAATATGTACGATTATGGTGAACTAAAAGCACCTGTTGGATTTACTATTTTGTCTTATGAATAAGCTTCTAAAAATAAGGAATAGAATAATCGGAATAATACTAATTGTTATTAATATGTATTGGTTTTGGCATAATTTAGAATTAGCATATCTTTATCGTTATTCATCTGTGCTGT
>Ga0209075_1000843_pt1 | contig 29530 bp, 26 predicted proteins | sample Stecom2011_FD_187523 | JGI IMG/M metagenome (GOLD analysis project Ga0209075, IMG submission 187523) | Agricultural soil microbial communities from Utah to study Nitrogen management - Steer compost 2011 (SPAdes) (version 2) | ecosystem: Environmental > Terrestrial > Soil > Agricultural land...
TGAGTCTGGAGATTCCTTCCCAATGGATGTATCAACCATCCTTGAGGGCCTGAACGATGCCCAGCGCGAGGCCGTCGCGGCACCTGCGTCCAATCTGTTGGTTCTGGCCGGCGCCGGCAGTGGTAAAACCCGGGTGCTGGTGCACCGGATTGCCTGGCTGCTCCAAGTGGAACAGCTCAGCAGCCACAGTATCCTGGCGGTGACCTTTACCAATAAGGCCGCCAAGGAAATGCGCGGGCGCATTGAGCAGCTGTTGGGGATTTCCACCGCGGGCATGTGGGTGGGCACCTTCCACTCCCTGGCGCACCGGCTGCTGCGGGCCCACTGGCGCGAAGCCGGGCTGCCTGAAAACTTCCAGGTGATCGACTCTGACGATCAGTTGCGAATCATTAAGCGGGTCATGGCGGCCCTGTACCTGGATGAAACCAAATGGCCCAGCCGCCAGGCCCAGTACTTTATCAATAGCCAGAAGGATGAAGGGCTGCGGGCCCGCCATCTGGACGAGCATGGCGATCTTTACCACAAGACCATGCGCCGGATCTATCAGGAATATGAGGCCTACTGTGAGCGGGCCGGACTGGTGGACTTTGGCGAGATCCTGTTGCGGGCCCACGAGCTGTGGCTCAACAAACCGGAAATTCTGGACCACTACCAGCGCCGCTTTCGACATATTCTGGTGGATGAGTTCCAAGACACCAACGCAATCCAGTATGCCTGGCTGCGGGTCCTGTCGAGCAACCGGGTTCCCATGACGGTGGTGGGGGATGATGACCAGTCCATTTACGGCTGGCGTGGTGCCCGGGTGGAAAACATCCAGAAGTTCCAAAAGGAGTCCGAGGATTGCCGCCTGGTGCGGCTGGAGCAGAACTACCGCTCCACCTCCACCATTCTGTCTGCCGCCAATGCCTTGATTGCCAACAACTCCGGACGGCTGGGCAAGGAGCTTTGGACCAGTGGTCACGAAGGCGAGCCCATAGACCTGTATGCGGCTTTCAATGAGCAGGATGAGGCCACCTACATAGTCGATCGGGTGCGTCAATGGATTGCGGATGGCAATCCACGCTCGGAAGTGGCCGTGCTCTACCGCTCCAACGCCCAGTCCCGGGTGCTGGAGGAGGCCTTTGTACGCCACGGCATTCCCTATCGGGTCTACGGCGGGCTGCGTTTCTATGACCGCCAGGAGATCCGCAATGCCTTGTCTTACCTGCGCCTGGTCCGCTTTCCCCATGACGATGCGGCCTTTGAGCGGGTGGTGAACGTGCCGACCCGGGGGGTGGGCAACAAGACCCTGGAAGATTTGCGAACGCGGGCCAATGCCCAGGGGCTGTCTTTGTGGCAGGCCACCCTGGCCCTGTTGAATGAGGGGGCGATCAAAGGCAAGGCCAGCACTGGATTGCACCAGTTTACCCAGCTGATCGAATCCCTGGCGGAAATGAGCCTGGTCAAGCCCCTGCACGAACTGACCCGGACGGCGATCGAGGCGTCCGGACTGATCGAATACCACCTCAAGGAGAAAGGGGAGAAGGGCCAGGCCCGCAAGGAGAATCTGGAAGAGCTGGTCAACGCGACCCGTGAATACGAGGCAGAGGTGGAAACTGATGTCTTGGCGGAGTTTCTCGCCCAGACCGCCCTGGATGCGGGTGAGCGGCAGGCGGATGCCCATGAGGACAGCGTGCAGTTGATGACCTTGCACAGTGCCAAGGGGTTGGAATTCAACCTGGTGTTTCTGACCGGCATGGAAGAAGAGCTGTTTCCCCACGCCATGGCCTTGGAGGAGCCGGGCCGTCTCGAAGAGGAGCGGCGGCTTTGCTACGTGGGAATTACCCGCGCCCGGGAAAAGCTGGTGCTTACCTATGCGGAGGCGCGTCGTCTGTATGGTCAGGACAAATACCACCGGATTTCCCGCTTTGTGCGGGAAATTCCACCTGATCTGCTGCGGGAGGTGCGGTTACGCAACAGTGTTTCCCGCCCCATGAGCCTGGGCGGCAGCGCTATCCCGGGCAGTGCCCAGCCGGAGTTGCAGCTTGGTCAGCGGGTACGCCACCCCACCTTTGGCGAGGGGGTCGTTCTCAACTATGAAGGGCAAGGGCCCCATGCCCGGGTGCAGGTGAACTTTGACCAGGATGGCAGCAAATGGCTGGTGCTTTCCTATGCCAGGCTGGAGCGGCTCTAAAGAAAAAAGACGATTTATAGGCTTTAATTGAGGAGAGAGTATTCGTTGGCTCAGAGAGAGCTACAGTGAGATGGGGTACAGTAATTGGAGGTACCTCCGCTGGTTGGGTGCAGGACTCGCCCAGCCGGTTCCGTGACGACAGAGTCTACTTGAGTAGTATTAGGGTTTGTTATGTCGCAGTTTGTTAGCAGTTTTTTGAGTAAATTCCTGCCTGCTGGTAGTAACCCAGACGATCCCGAACTGGCCAAGCAAAAGGCTATTGTGGTGTTCTCCCTGATGGGGGTTGCCGTGGGACTGTACAGCTTTATCAAGTGGACGGGGATAGGACACTCCGCCTTAGCGGTCACTTCGGCCATTCTCATCCTGGGCTTGATCGGAGTGGTCCTGTTGATCAGGCAGGGGGTTGAGCAGATTCTGACGGCAAACCTATCCATGGCGGTCATGGCAGTGCATGTACTGAACATGACCTGGCAGCTGGGCGGGATTGACTCGGCCCATGTGTACTGGATTCCTTCCCTGATTGCGTTTGCCTTCCTGATTACCAATAACAAGTCGGGCTTTATCTGGACTTTGCTTGGCGTGCTGTTCCTTGGCCTGCTGATGCGTCAGAAGCTGACCGGCGCGCCAATGCCCGAGTTTGAAATGACAGAGTCCGCCCAGCGGGTAGACCTGATTTCAGGGTTTATGCTGCCGACGGTCGTTATCGCCCTGGCCAACTGGTTTGCGGCCACCTTGCGGGATAATGCGGCGGAAGCGACCCGCAAGGCCATGGTGGAGGCGGAGACTCTGGCCCGCCAGGCAACAGAAGCCTCTGAGCAGCTGGGCTCAGTCATTGCCCAGGCGCGGGAAACTGCCAACACCCTGATCGATGCAGCAGCCTCCCTCAGTGCCAGCTCTACCCGCACCGCCCAGGCCAGTGAGAGTATCAGCTCCGGGGTGGCCCAGCAGGATACGGCCTTCCAGCAGATCAACCTGACCCTCAACGCCATGGCTGGTGATCTGGTGGAATCCAATAACCTGGCCCAGGAGATCCGAGAGCTGGCCAACAGCGCCGAGGCCCAGACCCTGGATACCACCCAGGCCATGACCCGCATGACGGAGTCGATGGCCAATATCAAACACAGCAATACCCAGATTGAAACCGTCATTAATGTGATTACCAGCATCGCCGAGCAGACCAACCTGCTGGCCCTGAACGCGGCCATTGAGGCGGCGCGGGCGGGTGAGGCGGGCCGTGGCTTTGCCGTGGTGGCAGACGAAGTGCGCAATCTGTCCCGCCGCAGTAACGAATCTGCCGCTGAAATCCGCACCCTGATTGCCCAGTGTACGGCGGATATCGACCATGGCATGGAAGAAGTGGAGCAAACCGAGCAGATCATGGGGCAGGTGGCCGCGGCGGTGAAGGACATCACCGGCCATATCAACAAGATTGCCGATCAGCTCGACCAGCAGACGGTGGGGGTCGAGGAGTTGGTGACTTCCAGCCAGCATGTGGCGGATATCAGCTCCGAAAACGCCTCCTCAACCCAGCATTTGCTGGAAGCAAGCGGAGAGCTGGAGAAACTGGCAGGGCAGCTGTCGGAGCTGTCAGAACGCTTGCACCAGGTGGTGATGAGCGCTTGACCCCTTGCCGGACCAGCGCCTGGGAGTTTGCCAGGCGCTGTTGTTACGGGCAGCCGGGCAGGGTTAGCGGTCGGGAACCGCCCGAATCCGGCCATCTTCGTCGATGGCCACGAAGACAAACAAGGCCTCTGTCACCTTACGTTCCTGGGACTGATAGGGGTCTTTGGTCCAGACCTCTACCTGGATCCGGATGGAGCTGCGACCGATGTCCGTCAGTCGGGTATAACAACTCACTTCAGCGCCCACCCGAACCGGGGAGATAAACTCCATTTTTTCAATACAGACAGTGGCGGTGCGGCCCTTTGCAATACGCCCTGCCATGGTGGCGGCCGCCAGATCCATCTGAGACACGAGCCAGCCCGCGTAAATATCCCCTTCGGCGTTGGTGTCCCGTTCTAAGGCTACCACCCGCAGCGCCAACTCGCCGCTAGGTGAGGGTCCGGTCATTAATCTCATGACGTCTCTCTGGAATAAGTTATTCAGTCTTGTTTTTGGCACCAGCCCAGATTGTTGCCGTTGGCCTGTCTACGCTCGGGAGACCCCGACCAAACCTCGCATGGAACCATGCTGTGCAGCACCTGGCAAGGAGTTTCGTTAGTTTAGCTCAAATTGCAGGAAGACAAGGTATTTACACCCAGCCCTTTGACCATCTTCAACGTCAGAGTTCCCGGCGTGTCAGGGAGGGTGGGCAGCGGCAAAAACCAATCGTTTTATTGTCATAAAATTGTCATGGCCCCTGTCTATAGTGGCAATCACTGGGCCAGCTGAGATTCGGCGGAGGCAAAACCATTGCCCCTTCAGTCGCCGGGTGCGATTGATGGCCCAAACAGTTTGCCAATAAAACTCAGGAGAGTTGGATAAATGAAAGTAAAGAAGGTTTTTGCAGCACTCGCCCTGGCGGCGACCACAACGGTTGCGATGGCGGAGTCCAAGGTGGATCCGGCACTGGCTGTGTATGAAAGGGCCAGTGGTGTGTCCGGCAGTATTTCCAGTGTGGGTTCCGATACCTTGGCGAACCTGATGACCCTGTGGACCGAGGAGTTCAAGCGTCATTATCCGAACGTGAATATCCAGGTGCAGGCAGCAGGATCTTCTACAGCACCGCCCGCCCTGACGGAAGGCACGGCGAACTTCGGCCCCATGAGCCGGGAAATGAAGGACAAGGAAATCGAGGAATTCGAGAAGAAGTTCGGCTATAAGCCCACGGCGATTCCGGTGGCCATTGACGCTCTGGCGGTCTTCGTCCACAAGGACAACCCCATCCAGGGTCTGACCATGGCTCAGTTGGATGCCATTTTCTCCAGCACTCGCAAGTGCGGCTATAGCGAAGATGTGAAAACCTGGGGCCAGTTGGGAGTCAAGGGTGGCTTGGCCAATAGCAGCATTCAGCTGTTTGGTCGCAACTCCGTCTCCGGCACCTATGGCTACTTCAAGGAAACCGCTCTGTGTAAGGGTGACTTCAAAAACAACGTCAATGAGCAGCCCGGTTCCGCTTCTGTAGTACAGGGTGTATCTGAATCCCTGAACGCGATCGGCTACTCCGGGATCGGTTATAAAACGGCCAGTGTGAAGACTGTGCCCCTGGCGCTGAAAGAAGGCCAGCCTTTTGTGGATGCTACTCCGGAAAAAGCGGCAACAGGTGAATACCCCCTGTCCCGTTTCCTGTGGATCTATGTGAACAAGGCGCCTAACAAGCCCCTGGATCCGATCACCGCTGAGTTTGCCAAGCTGATGCTGTCCAAGCAGGGCCAGGAAGTGGTAGTGAAGGATGGCTATGTGCCCCTGCCTGCCTCTGTCGCCCAGAAAAGCCTGAAGGAATTGGGTTTGGCAGAGTAAGCTTATCGGGAGCAGGGAAGTTCCAGAATGTTGTGAAGAAGCCGGTGCGGATGCACCGGCTTTTGTCGTTTGGGCAAGAGTGTGAAACACCGGAGAGTGATGATCTGTTTGCCAGGGGAAATATGACACTCCTGTAACATCATTGTCATATTTGCCGATTAATTTAGCTGCATCCGAAAGTATTGGAAGCCTGGTCATGAGCCAACAAAAAGTCGCTGCTCCCCAAATCGACTTCAACGAACCCCGGCTAAAACGCCACCGATCCCTGCGCGCCCTGAAAGATAAGGCGGCCCGCGTGGCCATCGGAACCGGCGGGTTCACGGTGATCGTCGCCATCACCATGATTTTTTTCTACCTGCTATATGAAGTCGCCCCCCTGTTCCAATCCGCCTCTGTGGATAAGGTGACCGAGTACCAAGTGCCAGCTGCCGAGCTGGGGGAAACCCTTTATCTTGGCATGGAAGAGCAAGCCGAAAAGGGCATTCGGGTAACCCGTGAAGGCCATGTGATCTTCTTCAATACGCAAGATGGCTCCCTGGTCAGCTCCCAGCGTTTGCCGATCCCCGAAGGAGTTCAGCTCACCCGGGTTGAGGAAGCAGGCATTGGCAGCAAAGTGCTCGCCGCTGGCACCACCGATGGTGGTGTGCTGGTGTTTGAGCAGGAATATGCGGTGTCTTATCCGGAAGATCGCCGGGTTATCACTCCAGGGCTGATCTTCCCGTACGGTGACGAGCCCTTCCAGATCGACGACAGTGGGCGGCCGATTACCCACGTTTCCATTCGCGATGACAGCAACGTGCTTTTTGTGGTTGCGGCCAACGACCAGCACCAGCTGTTCTCCAAGGCTTTCGACAAGCGGCGCAACTTCCTGACCGGTGCCGTTACTCTGACGGCCTCGGAAGTGACCATGCCCCAAGTCAGCGGTCAGGTGCTGGGATTGGCCCTGTCTCCCTCGGGCCGGTGGCTGTATGTGGGAACCGAGCAAGGCAAGCTGGATATGTTTGATCTGCGGGATTCCCACAATCCCAAGCTCAACAGCCGGATCAATGTGACCGCCAGTGGTGCCGAGATCAGTGACCTGGAGTTCTTGTTGGGCGGCACCTCCCTCTTGATCGCGGATTCCGCAGGGAGCCTGAGCCAATGGTTCCCGGTTCGGGACGCCAATAACCAATATGCCTTGCACAAGATCCGCAGCTTCGAGCACCAGGGCGGCGCCATCACCCAGATCGTTCCGGAGCACCGTCGCAAGGGGTTTGCCGCGTTGGATGTGGATGGAAACCTGGCGCTCTACTATTCCACGGCCAATCGCCGGACCCTGCAGGAAAGCGTGGGCACGGACAGCTTCCATGCTGCCACGCTGGCGCCCCGAGGCAACTTTGCCCTGTTGGAGACCCCGGATGGTCAGTTGGCTTTCTGGAGTGTCGACAACAAGCACCCGGAGGTTTCCTGGTCCTCCCTGTGGGGCAAGGTCTGGTATGAAGGCTATGACGAGCCCAAATATATTTGGCAATCCTCGGCTGCCAATGACGACTTCGAGCCCAAGTACAGCCTGACCCCGCTGGCCTTTGGCACCTTGAAGGCGGCCTTTTATGCCATGCTGATTGCGACGCCGCTGGCCATTGCCGGTGCGGTATATACCGCTTACTTCATGGCGCCGAAGGTCCGGCGCAAGGTCAAGCCGGCCATCGAGTTGATGGAGGCGCTGCCCACGGTGATCCTGGGCTTTCTCGCCGGCCTGTTTTTCGCTCCCTTTATGGAGTCTAACCTGCCGGGTGTGTTTGCGGTCCTGATTCTGGTGCCGGTGGCGATCCTGCTGTTCGCCTTTGCCTGGGCCAACCTGCCGGAGCGGATTCGTCACATGTTCCCGGAGGGCTGGGAGGCCTTCCTGCTGGTTCCGGTGATCATTCTGACTGCTTGGCTGGCATTCCAGGCCAGTGACTATATGGAAGTCTGGTTCTTTGGCGGGGATGTGCGCCACTGGCTGCGGGACGAGTTTGGCCTGGGCTTCAACCAGCGTAATGCCCTGGTGGTTGGGGTGGCCATGGGCTTTGCGGTGATTCCGACCATTTTCTCCATCACCGAAGATGCCGTCTTCAGTGTGCCCAAGCATCTGAGCTATGGCTCCCTGGCTCTGGGGGCGACCCCCTGGCAGACCATGGTGCGGGTGGTGTTGCCCACCGCCAGCCCGGCCATTTTCTCCGCCGTGATGATCGGCATGGGGCGTGCTGTGGGCGAAACCATGATCGTGCTGATGGCCACCGGCAACACGCCGATTATGGATATGAATATCTTTGAGGGCATGAGAACCCTGTCGGCCAATATCGCCGTGGAAATGCCGGAGTCGGCGGTAGGCAGCTCCCATTACCGGATCCTGTTCCTGGCGGCCTTTGTCCTCTTCCTCTTCACCTTTGTGGTGAACACCCTGGCGGAGTCCGTAAGGCAACGGCTGCGCAAGAAGTACAGTGTGATTTAAGGCTGGAGACTTGGTTATGAAAATTTCCCTGAAAAAATGGACCTCCAGCGGTGACCCCTGGATCTGGCTGAATGCCGGCGCGGTCAGTATCAGTCTGATCATGACCTTTGGCCTGCTGCTGTTGATTGCCGTGCGTGGCCTGACCCACTTTTGGCCCCATGCGGTGGTAGAAGCCGAGTATTTGGGCCAGGACGGTCGCCAGATGGTGCTGGTGGGTGAGATCGTCAGCACTGAAAAGGTACCGGCCGAGCAGCTCCGTAGCAGCGGCGTCGACGTGCCGGAGAATGTGGACTTCATGCAGCGTAACCTGGTGAAGACCGGCAACCGGGACCTGTTCGGTCACGATTTTCGTTGGGTGCTGGACGACCGGATGGTCAATCAGCGTTATCCTGAGGATCTGGTGACCCTGGAACGCCGGGAATGGGGCAACTTCTATGGCCGTCTGGTGGCGGTGCAAAGCAATGGCGAGGTTTTGGCCCGGGGCGAACAGGCCTGGGAAGAGTTGCAGCCGCGCCTGGAGCGGGCTCTGAAAATCCGCGATGAGATCACCCGTATCGAAAAGGGTGAAATCGGCAGCATTAACTATGACATGGAGCGGCTGCGCCTGGAGCAGCGCCGCCTGGAGCTGGAAAACCGGTTGACCCCGGAGATCCAGGCCGATATCAAGGCCCAGCGTGCGGCACTGGATGCCCAATACGCCCAATTGCAGGAGCGGCTGACCCAACTGTATCAGCAGATCGGGCGGGACCAGGTCCTTATGGAGGCCATGGACGGGCGGCAGGTGGAAATCCCCCTGGCGAATATCGTGCGGGCCTTCCAACCCAATGGCATGAGCTGGGGCGAGAAGGTCGGTTTCTACTTCTCCAAGATCTGGGAATTCATCAGCGAGGATCCCCGCGAAGCCAACACCGAAGGCGGGATTTTCCCGGCCATCTACGGCACGGTGCTGATGGTAATCATCATGTCCGTCATGGTGACGCCATTGGGCGTGGTGGCAGCGGTTTACCTGCGAGAGTACGCCCACCAGGGGCCGGTCACACGGATCATCCGGATTGCGGTCAACAACCTGGCGGGGGTGCCCTCCATTGTGTACGGCGTGTTTGGCCTGGGCTTTTTCGTCTACTTCCTGGGAGGCGCCATCGATGAGGCCTTCTATCCGGAGGCCCTGCCATCACCGACCTTTGGCGCACCAGGGCTGCTGTGGGCCTCCATTACCCTGGCGATTCTGACCCTGCCGGTGGTGATTGTGGCCACCGAAGAGGGCCTGGCCCGGATTCCCCGCAGTATTCGTGAGGGTAGCTTGGCGCTGGGGGCGACCAAGGCCGAAACCCTGTGGCGGGTGGTGCTGCCCATGGCGAGCCCAGCCATGATGACCGGAGTGATCCTGGCCATTGCTCGGGCGGCCGGTGAAGTGGCGCCCCTGATGCTGGTGGGTGTGGTCAAGCTGGCTCCTTCTTTGCCGCTGGATACCAATTATCCCTACCTGCACTTGGATCAGAAATTCATGCACTTGGGCTTCCATATCTTTGATGTGGGCTTCCAAAGCCCCAACGTGGAGGCGGCGCGACCGCTGGTGTATGCCACGGCCTTCCTGCTGGTTCTGGTGATTGCCTTGCTGAACCTGAGTGCGGTGGGTATCCGTAACCGTCTGAGAGAGCGTTATAAGGCGCTGGAAAACTGATCCCGGCCAGTGCAACAGATTTATCGGAGAACAGAATGAGCGATATGAACTTGGGCCCCACTGACAGCAGGAGCAGCTCCATGCAGTCCAACGACAATTCCACGGAAGCCCGTTCCGAACGGGGACGCATTGATATCAGCTCGGTGGTGCGTGCCACCGAAACTCTCAGTGTGGAAGACGAAGCGGTTGCCCTGGAGGTCAAGCAGCTGAGGTTGTCCTATGGCGAGAAGGAAGCGCTGCACGGCATTGACATGCTGATTCCCAAAAAGCGGGTCACTGCCTTTATCGGCCCCTCAGGCTGCGGTAAGTCCACCTTGCTGCGCTGCTTTAACCGGATGAACGATCTGGTGGACGATTGCCTGATCGAGGGGCAGGTGCTCCTGGAAGGCGAAGACATCTATCGCCGTTCAGTAAATGTGGCGGATCTGCGCCGCCGGGTGGGCATGGTGTTCCAAAAGCCCAACCCCTTCCCCAAGAGCATCTATGAGAACGTGGCTTATGGACTGCGGTTGCAGGGCATCAACAAAAAGCGGGTACTGGATGAAACGGTGGAGTGGGCCTTAAGATCCGCAGCTCTTTGGGATGAGGTCAAGGACCGGCTGAACGACAGTGCCCTGGGCCTGTCCGGTGGCCAGCAGCAGCGTCTGGTGATTGCCCGGACGGTGGCGGTGAAACCGGAAGTGCTGTTGCTGGACGAGCCGGCCTCGGCCCTGGACCCGCTGTCGACACTGAAGATCGAAGAGCTTATCCATGAGCTCAAGAGCGATTACACCATTGTGATCGTGACCCACAACATGCAGCAGGCGGCGCGGGTGTCGGACTATACTGCCTTCATGTATATGGGCAACCTGGTGGAATTCGGTAGTACCAACCAGCTCTTCACCAATCCGGGCAAGAAGCAGACCGAGGACTACATCACCGGTCGTTATGGTTAACGGGAACACAAACAGGCCATAGGGGGCGGGACAAGACTATGAGTTCAACGAGCAACAGCCATATTGGACATATTTCCCAGCAGTTCAACGCGGAACTGAGCAACCTGAAAAATCACCTGCTGGTGATGGGGGGCTTGGTGGAAAAGCAGGTGGCCGATGCAGTACAGGCCCTGGTGGAAGGCGACACGGCCCTGGCCGAGGAGGTGCGCCAGAACGAACAGGACGTTAACCAGCTGGAAATGACCATTGACGAGGAGTGCACCCAGGTGCTGGCACGGCGTCAGCCGGCCGCCCGGGACCTGCGCCTGGTCTTCAGCGTGGCCAAGATCGTGAACGATCTGGAGCGGATTGGCGATGAAGCAGAAAAGATCGCCAAGGCAGCCATTGCCCTGTCGGAAGAAGGGCGCTCACCGCGGGGTTATGTGGAAGTGCGCCATATTGGCAGCCATGTGGGACGGATGGTACGGGAAGCCCTGGACAGTTTTGCGCGGCTGGATATCGATGCGGCGCTGAAGGTGATGAAGGAAGACGATTACGTGGACCTGGAGTACAGGTCTGCAACCCGCTCCCTGGTGATGTACATGATGGAGGATCCCCGCAGTATTTCCCAGGTCCTGAGTGTCACCGTGGTCTTGCGGGCGCTGGAGCGGATTGGAGACCATGCCAGCAACGTGGCGGAGCACGTCATTTTCATGGTCAAGGGGAAGGATGTGCGCCACCGCTCCGTAGAGAGTGCGGAGGCCGCGATCGAGGCCCAGAAGCGCTAAAGCCAGTCTGTTTTACACTATCATCTAACCTATTATGAGGTTAGGTGATAGATGCTCATTTCTGTTATTCTCGCGCTGTCGGGAATCCTGTCCTCAACGCCCGGCGGGGCTTCATCCCATCGGACGTATTTGCTGGCTGCAATGGGGCGGCTAATCTAAAGTGATGCCATAAAAAAACAGCCCACCGACGGCCCTGGGAGGAGAGGGAAGGGGCCGAGGGTGGGCCAAGCCTCACCTTGCGTTGGCCTTGAGAGGGTGGTCGTCTGCGCTTGGCGCCGACGGGCCTTTCTCAAAACCGAGGTCAGAATACTGAATATTCGTGCGGCCGCTCTTGACTCAAGTCAAACAGAAGTTGCATTGAATGTTCAGAATGTCAGCTCGCAGCCTCAAGGCCGCCCGGCGAGCGGTCCGAGCGCTAGTTAGGCTCGGGCTGTTGTAGTGTCATCGACTCTTGGATCTTTAAGGAAAATAGCAATGAGGGTAGCGCAGTATTTGGTGATGTTGCTGGCAACCATGTTTGGGATGCCGGTCTGGGCGGCGGAAGGCGGGCCTGAGCTTTTGCATGCCACCGGGGATATCAAGGCAATCATCTGTGTGGTGATTTTTGTCCTGGCCTACATCCTGGTCATGAACGAAGAAGTGCTGCACTTGCGCAAGTCCAAGCCGGTGATCCTGGCGGCGGGCCTGATCTGGTTAATTGTTGCCAGTGTGGCCCAGGACCATGGGGTCAGCAGTGACCAGATGCGGGAGGTGATCTTTCACAACCTGGTTGAGTACGGCGCGCTGTTTCTCTTCCTGCTGGTCGCCATGACCTACATTAACTCCATGGAAGACCGCCATGTCTTCGAGTTCCTGCGTTCTTATCTGGTGGCGCGGGGGCTGACCTACCGGCAGCTGTTCTGGGCTACCGGGAGCTTGGCATTCTGCATTTCTCCGGTGGCCGATAACCTGACCACAGCATTGCTGATGGGGGCGGTGATTATGGCTGTTGGGGCGCGGGAGCCCAAGTTTATTGCCATCTCCATGGTGAACGTGGTGGTGGCGGCCAATGCTGGGGGCGCCTTTAGTCCCTTTGGCGATATCACTACGCTCATGGTCTGGCAAACTGGAAAACTGGAGTTCTTGGAGTTTTTTGTCCTGTTCATCCCATCGCTGGTTAACTTCCTGGTACCGGCCGGCATTATGAGTCTGTTTATTCCCAGCGGCAGCCCCAAAAGCGAGGGAGGCGTCCTGGTTCCCATCAAGCGCGGTGGCAAGCGGATCTGCGTGCTGTTCCTGTGCACCATTGCCCTGGCCGTCACCTTTGAACAGGTATTCCATGTGCCGCCTTTCATGGGCATGATGACCGGGTTGTCACTGTTGATGTTCTTTGCCTATTACCTGCGCGGGAGCGGCAAGCGGGAAGACGATATCCGGTTCGATATTTTCGGTCCCCTGGCTCGTTCTGAATGGGACACGCTGCTGTTCTTCTTCGGGGTGCTGTTCTGTGTGGGCGGTCTGGCCTATCTGGGGTATCTGGAGCTGATGTCCCATGCCATGTATGAGGAACTGGGGCCGACTACGACCAACATCCTGGTGGGCATTATTTCTGCCGTTGTTGACAACATTCCCGTGATGTATGCGATTTTGACCATGGATCCCGCCATGGATGACACCCAGTGGCTGTTGGTCACCATGACTGCCGGAGTGGGGGGCAGCCTGCTGTCCATTGGCTCAGCGGCGGGTGTGGCGTTGATGGGGCAGTCCAAGGGCACCTATACCTTCTTCAGCCATCTCCGCTGGAGTTGGGCGGTCGGCCTGGGATATGCCGCCTCCGTTGTGGTGCATCTGCTGATCAACGGTTAAAGCGGTTGCTGCTGGAAGCGGTGATTCGCTAATGAGGGAGAGAGGGTCGGCCGACCCTCTCTGTAAGAGGATCGGCGAGCCCGTTTAGGCCGGAGCCTGGATCAGACTTCTAAACCTTGAGTCGATCCGTATATGGGGGCCAACCTAACGGCTTACCGGCCAGTAGATGCACATGGATGTGGTAGACGGTTTGGCCGCCATGGTTGTTGCAGTTCATCACCAGTCGGTAGCCGTCTTCCGCAAAGCCCTGCTCCTTGGCGATTTTGCCGGCCACATGGTAGAGGTGGCCCACAAGTTCGCGGTCGTCCAGGCCAATATCGTTGGTGGTGGCGATCCGGCGCTTGGGGATGATCAGCAGGTGCACGGGCGCCTGCGGATTGATGTCCTTGAAGGCCAGGCTAAGGTCGTCCTCATAGACGATCTCCGCGGGGATTTCCTTGCGGATGATCTTGTCGAAAATGGTTTCGCTCATAGTCGCTCCTGAGTAGGTTCCTGAAGGGCCATATCAAATCAAGTTGGGAACACGTTCGCGAAGGAACGCCGGCAAGGGCAGGCTGTCACGCAGGCCCAAGGCATAGGCAATCACCGGTCGTTGGGCCGGTTTGGCCAGGCTGGCAGCAGCCAGGCCGAGGTTCCGTAGTAGCTTGATAGGCGCAATGCTGTTGCTAAAGCCGTAATAGAACAAGTCCATCAGGTTCATCATCAGCTGATTGGCCGTGTGCCGCTCCCGTTCATAGCGTTGCAATACCTCCAGCGTTCCCCAGCCTTCTCCATGTTGGCGGGCTTCCAGAAGGATGCGGGCCAGGCTGGCTACGTCCTTGAAGCCCAGGTTGACCCCTTGTCCGGCCAGGGGGTTGATGGTGTGGGCCGCATCGCCCACCAGGGCCACTCCCGGTTTCACATAGTTCAGGGCGTGACGTTTGACCAGCGGGAAGCTGCCCCGTGCCACCAGGGCCTTCAAGGGGGGGAGCTCCCGGGGGAAAGTGGTTTGTGCCGCCTGCAGGAACTCGCCGTCGGGCATGCCTAGGAGTTCTGGCCCTTGCTGCGCCTGATGGTACCAGACCAGGGAGGCATAGCTCTTGCCGCCCACATCGGCCAGGGGCAGGAAAGCCAACGGGCCGGTCGGGGTAAAGGCCTGCCAGGTGATATCCTGCTGGGGAGGTTCGATTTCCACGGTAGCCAACAGAGCATGCTGGGCATAGGCATCGGCGAACTGGCCAATCTGGGCCCACTGGCGGATCCGGGAGTTGGCTCCGTCGGAACCGACCACCAAGGGAGCGATCAGAGTGGTGCCATCTTCCAGGGTCAGGCGGGGAGGCTGTTGGCCGAAGTCGGCCTGGACCAGGGGGTTACGGGTAATCAGCTGGATGTTGGGGTACTGTTCGAGCTGTTCCAGTAGGGCTAACTGGATGATCCGGTTTTCAATAATGTAGCCTAACTGGGCCTGATCGACCTGCTTGGCATCGAAACAGGTACGGTTGAAGCGGCTGTCGAATTCACCCCGGCTAAATGGCAGTTCCAGCTTCTCCCAGACCGCCAGTTGCCGGAAAGGACAGGCCCGCTTCTCCAAGACGCGGGGCCAGGCGCCCAGGCGGGACAAGAGCTCGATACTGGCATAATTGATGGCGCTGACCCGCAGGTCCGGTGGTTGTGCCGGGTCGAAGGAAGGTGGTAGCTCCCGCTCCAGGAGTCCAATCCGGGCGCCGCTGGGCGCCAGGGCGCAGGCCAGTGCCGAACCCACCATGCCTGCCCCGACGATGATAATATCGAAATCTGTGGTCATTGCCCCAACCTAACAAGTGGATTGGTCTAATGATAGGGGCTTGGCCCGAGCAGAGCAAAGCCCTTGTTATGTGATGCTTTTCGTGCTCCGCCGCAAGGGTGGACAATACCATGGTGAGCAACAGAACCCACATGAGGATGACTCGGTTATGAAGGCCTTACGCCACCTGATGATTTCCATGCTAGTGATGCTGATCTTTACAGGGCCTGCGGCGGCTGCGCTGCCGGCGGCCATGCCCGACGGGCAGGCCCTGCCGTCACTGGCTCCCATGCTGCGCGAGGTGACCCCGGCGGTGGTCAACATTGCGACCTTTACCCGCGTCCAGCGCTACAACCCCCTGTTGCAGGATCCCTTCTTCCGGCACTTTTTCGATATTCCCGAGCAGCCCAGCAATCGCCGCCGCGCCTTGAGTGCCGGCTCCGGGGTGATTGTGGATGCCCGCCAGGGTTACATCCTGACCAACCATCATGTGGTCGCCAATGCCGATGAAATCCAGGTGACGCTGGCGGACGGGCGTAACTTTCCCGCCACCCTGATCGGATCTGACCAGCAGGTGGACCTGGCGGTCTTGCGCATCGAAGCGGATCGTCTGGTGCAACTGGAGATGGCTGACTCTACCGAATTGCAGGTGGGGGATTTCGTGGTGGCTATCGGTAACCCCTTTGGCTTGGGCCAGACAGTCACGTCCGGCATTATCAGTGCCTTGGGGCGCAGTGGCCTGGGGATCTATGGCTATGAGGATTTTATTCAAACCGATGCCTCGATTAACCCGGGCAACTCCGGCGGAGCCTTGGTGAATCTGAAAGGGGAGCTGATCGGGATCAACTCGGCCATTATTGCTCCCGCTGGCGGTAACGTCGGTATTGGCTTTGCCATTCCCACGGAAATCGCTTCAGTGGTAATGGCGCAACTGATCGAACATGGTGAAGTGCGCCGGGGAACCCTGGGTGTGGCCTTTCAGGATATGACGCCGGAGTTGGCGGAAGCCTTCGGGCTGGACATTGCCCATGGGGCGGTGATCGCCCAGGTGCTGGAAGGCGGGGCCGCGGCCAAGGCAGGGCTCCAGCCGGGAGACATCATTGTGCGCGTGGACGGACGGCCAATCCGCACCGGGGCAGACCTGCGCAACCGGGTTGGCCTGAAGCCGGCGGGACAGAAGATGGAAATCGAGTACTACCGCAACGGCAAGCTGAGGCGGGTTGAAGCGAAAATTGCGGAACCTTCCCAGGAAGTGGCGCGTGGCGCGGATCTGAGCCGGGTGTTTGAAGGGGCCGCTTTGCGGGATTATTTGGATCCGGCTGGTGCTCCGGCAGCGGTGGAAGTGGTGTCCGTGGAACGTCGTGGTGCTGCATTTCGGGCGGGCTTTCGTCCGGGGGATCTGATTGTGGCGGTGAACCGGGAACGGGTACGCTCACTCAGTGAGTTGCGTCAAGCGGTCAGTGGCAGCAGGAGCCTCTTGATCCAGGTGCAGCGGGGCCGGACGTCATTGTTTTTGGTGTTGCGCTAATGGCTTAGACCGTGCTGGTGATGAGAAAGGAGTTCCGGCAGGCGCAGCCACTGGTGCGCCTGCCGGTCTCGTTTAGGGGGTGTCCTGCTTCATTTGGGTTTTGGTGACGATGGCCGAGACCACGGCAACCACCCGACGGTTTTCCTGGCGCCCTTCCGGGGTTTCATTGGAGGCAATCGGACGGCTCTCACCATAGCCCACGGCGCGGATCCGATCCGGACTGATATTGAAGTACTCGATCAGGTGATTGCGAACCGAGTCGGCCCGTTCCTGGGACAGCTTCAGGTTGAAGGCCTCGGATCCGGTGCTGTCGGAATGGCCTTCAATCACCACCTCGGTGTCGGGATATTCCCGCAAGAAGGCGGCCAGGGACTCCACGTCTCCCAGATATTCCCGGTCAATGCGGGCGGATTCCGTTTCAAACTTCACATCCAGGCGGCGGGTGACGGTTTCCTTCAGCTGCAAGGGACAGCCTTGGGCATCGACGCGGGCGCCGCGGGGCGTTGCCGGACAACGGTCCAGGTCATCCGTTACGCCATCCTGGTCCTCGTCACCCACGGGCAGCGGACAGCCCTGGGCATCCACTTCGGTGCCGGCTGGCGTGTTGGGGCAACGGTCATCGGGATCGTAGACGCCATCACCGTCGCTATCCCGAGGCGGTTCCGGTTCTGCAGGCCTGGAGCTGACGCCAAACAGGTAGTTGAAGCCCACTTGCAGGGCGCCGTCCCAATGGCTGTCATCCTGGCCATAGAGGCCCAGGGCTTCCATGCGTACGTCAACACGGTCATGGACTTCCTTCTTGATACCAACGCCCAGGTTGTAGGTGGTGCTGCGGTCATGGCCGCCTTCTTCCGGATCGGTCCGGAAATCCCCAATCCCCACAAGCGCATAGGGGCGCCAGCGATCATTGATATTCCAATGGTAGAGCAGGTCACCGTGCCACCAGAGTCCGTCTACCTCCTGGCGCCCACGGTCCTGGTCCAGCTCCATCCAGTCACCCATGATCCGTACCGCCCATTGGCGGTTGAATTCGTAACCCAGGCCCAGGCCAATGGCGGCGTCATTGTCCAGGTTCCGTTCCTGGTCAAAGAAGAAATAGCTGAGGCTGGGGGTAATGTAGAAGCCGCCAGCTTCTTCCCGGGCATCTGCCGGCCCGATCAGGGCCAGGGACGCCAGTAACGAGGTTGCCAGTTGTGTGGTCTTGCGCTTCATCGACGTTTCTCCTTGTCGGGTCCTGCCGTGGGGGATGCACGGGAGGAACTATTGGCTGCATTGCCTGCAGGACCTGCAGGCAGTACAGAGTTGATCCTGTTCATTGGGCAAGATCAGGCGACCTGGTGCAGACGTATGGTTCGCTGGGGATGGGGCAGGGTGATGTTTTCTGCATCAAAACGCTGTTTCACCTGTTCTTGCATGTTAAAAAACACCGGCCAGTAATCCGGTGTCTTCACCCAGGCCCGCACTACGAAATTGAGTGAACTCTCTCCCAGTTCAGACAGGGCGACGGTCGGAGCCGGATCCTGAAGAACCCGACTGTCTGCCTGCAACAGGCTGGCCAGGATGTTCTTTGCCTTCACAATGTCGTCGCCGTGGCTGATGCTGAACTTCATGTCAACACGTCGCGTTGGTTCAATATTAATGTTCACCAAGCTATTGTTCGAAAGTTGGGCGTTGGGAATGACTACCCGACGGTTGTCGAAGGTGGTGAGAATGGTGTGGAAGATCTGGATTTCCCGCACCACGCCGGAGTAACCCGCCGCCTCAATGGCATCCCCCACGCGGAAAGGCTTGAAGATCAGAATCAGAACTCCGCCGGCGAAGTTGGACAGGCTGCCCTGCAGGGCCAGACCAATGGCCAGGCCGGCGGCACCCAGGACGGCGATAAAGGAGGTGGTCGGTATCCCGATAAGGGAGGCAACACTGATCAGCAGCAGAATCTTAAGCCCGATAGAGGCCAGGGTGAGGGCGAAACGGTGCAGGGAGGGGTCGGTGCGGGTTGCCAGCCGCCCGTCCATCCAGCCCACGAACCGCTTGATCAGCCACAGACCTATGAGCAGAGTGGCCAGGGCCAGCAGCAGTTTCGGTGCATAGGCAATCAAAAGCGGCCAGAGCTGCTCCAGAGATTGCTCGAAGTTGATGTTATCCATGGGGTTGTCTCCTGATTGTTGTGATTTTGTCGTGATTGGCAGTTCTCGAGCTGTCCCTAGGGTAGGGGACTTGCCAGGGTAGGTCTATGACTGAGTTCCCAGGGGAGGGCACTAGGCAGGAGGAATTCAAAGCAATTGGCGCCCGACAGGCGAAATGGTGCAGGAGGGTTCTGCCAGGCACCCCGGACCCCCTATAATAGCGCCCCTTGTTGTAGCTCAGTCTGGAGAGATGGTTGTGAATCGGGAAACGCTGCTTGCCAACATCCGTACGGTACTGCCCCGGGCAGATTTGGTGGCAACGCCGTTGCCAGCGGTGCCGGATCTCCAGCTGTATCTTTTTAACCCGGCGGTGATGGATGGGCCCCTTAGCCATGAAGAGGCCCAGGCGGTGGTGGCGGAGCCTGCCTACTGGTCGTTTTGCTGGGCCAGCGGCCAGGCGATGGCCGAATACCTGCTCAAGCACCCGGATTGGGTGAGAGGCAAGCGGGTGTTGGACTTTGGCGCGGGGTCCGGTGTGGCGGGCATTGCCGCCGCCCTGGCCGGTGCCCGGGAAGTGATTGCCTGCGATATAGATCCGGCGGCCCTGGATGCCTGTGCGGCCAATGCACAATTAAATGGAGTGACCCTGCAGTTGAGCGAGGATTGGCGCCTGCCGGAGATCGATGTGATTCTTGCCTCTGATGTGCTCTATGACCGGGATAACCTGCCGTTACTGACGCAGTTTTTGCAACAGGCCCCGTTGGTGTTGCTGGCAGACTCCCGGATTCGCAACCTGGCTGAGCCGGGCTATGAGCAGTTGGAGTGCCGGGAATACCGCACACTGCCGGATCTCAATGAGTTCGAGGAGTTTAACTGGGTGCGCATCTTCCGGGCGGGGCAGGCCGCCTAGCCGCCTAAAAAAGAAAAAAGCGGCAATTCATATGAAGTGCCGCCTGTTGATCTAGTCGTATATCGTGGTGGGTTACAGGTCCCTGTACAACACCTTCCTTGGGAGTTCCTGGGTAGTAAGATCATGTACCCAAGAACGCTTGCGAGGCTTCATGCTCACAAGTAAAGAATCCCTAAAGCTGCAATCCCTTGTCCCTGCTTCCCCTTGCTAACCATGCAAGGATACAATCCTAGTTACGTCCTTATCCCTGCCAACCTTGGCCCCGCAGCCCTGTCGAGCAGCGGTTATAAGTCCTTCAAGCTGAAAGTCCTTTGTCCCTGCTTCCCTTCGCAGATCCGGCGAAGATACCATCCTGGAGGCTATCCCTAGTTCCCTGCCAACCTTGGCGGCGTTTGCCGTAACGGCAAACCGAAAAGTCCCTGAAGCTGAATATCCCTCATCCTTGCTTCCCTTCGCAGTCCGTGCGAAGAAACCATCCTGGTGGCTATCCCTATATTCCCTGCCAACCTTGGCATCACTTGCCCGAAGGCAAGTGGATTCCCTCAAGCTTCGCTATCCTTATTTCCTTGCTTCCCCTCGCCATTCCCTGCGAGGATACAATCCTTAGTGTTCTTCCTTGCGTCCCTGTCATCCTTGACGGTTCCCACTATACCAAGGTCTGAACTACTGTGGCGTGATGCATCGTTGATTTTTATCATACAGATTCTCCATGTTTGGGAGCGCTTCTTTTAAATCAAAGGCTTGCATCTGGGCTTGGACGGCTGTCTGGCTTTTCTGGCTTGATGAAACAGGTTTGTCTTACGCTCTGTGTAGGATATCTCGCACACGGCTTCGGGCGGATGGCTTGCACGGAAGACTCGGATCCAAGGAGCAGCCTTCAAGCAGGTTTGCTTTGCCCTGGCCTGGCCTGGATGCAGGCTTGAAAAAGAGGGAAGAGAAAGGAAGCGGGAACAAGAAGAAAGGTTGGTGGGGCGAAAAAGATAGAGGCAGGGCCTGAAGCCAGGGGGGCCTGAACAACTGAGGCTGAATTGAAAGTAGGAGTGAACAGAACGCCTATGACCAAGGATCTGACGACGGGAATCGGTTATTTTCGAGAAGGGTTTCGCCTGATCTGGCGCCCCGGTATGCGACGTTTTGTGTTGATCCCGGTGCTGGCCAATGTGCTTGTTTTTGCCGTGATAGCCTCTGTGGGTGGCCACTATTTTTCTACCTGGGTGGACCGCGCGGTTGCCTGGTTGCCGGACTGGTTAGGTTTTGTAGCCTGGATTTTGTGGCTGCTGTTTGCTGTGTTGTTCTTGCTGGTCTTGGTGTACGGGTTTGTCTTCCTCTCTAATCTGTTTGGTTCGCCTTTCTATGGACTCTTGTCGGAGAAGGTGGAAGAGCTGTTGACGGGGCAGGCGCCGGATAGTCCCTTGACCGTCAAGACCATATTAATGACGGTTCCCCGAAGTCTGTGGCGGGAAGTGCAAAAGCTGGGCTATTACCTGCCCCGGGTCTTGCTCATCTTTGTACTGGGCTTTTTGCCACTGCTCCAACTGGCCGCGCCGGTGGTGAGCGCTTTGTTCGTCGCTTGGATGATGGCGGTCCAGTTCGTGGACTTTCCGGCGGACAACCGGGGGATCCCTTTCCCCCGCATGCGGCGTTCGCTGGCCCGGCGCCGGGTTTTGGCGGGTTCCTTCGGGGGCTGCGTCTTCCTGGCCACCCTCGTTCCCATCCTGAACCTGTTTGCCATGCCGGCGGCCGTGGCGGGTGGTACGGCACTTTGGATCAGGGAGTTACGGGAAGATAACCAACGGAAGTAAACATCTTGTCGAGACAGTGCTAGCCTTATAGGAATGGGCACGCCTGTGCCGTCTATATTTATACAAAGCCCTGGCGCCGCCAACAGGTATTGATTGAATGCAAGCGCCTGCGGCCAGTTTTTCCGGTATCAGTTCAGCCGGCCCAATGAGTGTGCTGGTGAGCTGCCGGAGGCTTTTAGTGTAACTACTTAACTGGATGCATCATGGCCGAACTTCGAGCTTTGATCGTGGATGATGCAAGCTTTGTCCGCGATATGATCAAGCGCGCTTTGCGTGCAGCGTTTCCACAGTTATCCCTGGAGGAGGCGGTCAATGGACGGCGCGCTCAGTTGTTGATGGGCAAGATGCCGTTTGACCTGATTCTTTGCGACTGGGAAATGCCGGAGATGAGTGGCCTGGAGTTGCTACAGTGGGCACGGCGTACGGAAACCTATAAGAAGACGCCCTTTATCATGATCACCAGCCGGGGTGACCGCAACCATGTGGTCGAGGCGGTAAAAGAAGGTGTGTCTGACTACCTGTCCAAGCCGTTCAGCAATGAGCAGCTGCTGCAGAAAGTGCTCAAAGCCATCGGTAAAAAGCTCAAGGTGGCGCCGCCGCGTAACCGGGCTGGCGCCAACCCCTTCAGTCCCTCGGCCAGTGTCCTGGGTGCCGGCGCCGCGCCAGCCCAGGATGGGCAGCCGAAGGTACCGGGCATGTTCAAGGATTCGGCCAATCTCCTGACGGCCGCTGCCAAGCCCGCCGCCGAGGCGCGGGCGAAGCCTACCGGCAAGGCCGGAGTCGCCCAGGTCCGTTTTGCAGATACTTCACTCAACGCCGTCATCAAGGGCATTACCTTGACGGAAGTGCGACTGATCGCCCGTCGAGAGGTTCGTTTCCCGGCCATTTTGGACCAGGCGGTGGTGGATATTGCCTTGGAAGGGGGAGAGGTTACCGCTCGCCTCAATGGCTATGTGCATTCATTGCAGGCGGTGGAAAACCGGATGGATTCGGATTTTGTCAGTGTCCTGATTCGCTTTGTGGATGAAGACCCTGAAAAGCTGGAGCATTTGTCGCGCTTTATTGCCCGGCAGGCGTAAGGCCTGCCAGGAATGACCCTTGCCCAAACCTGGGCCGCCCGGGCCTCTTAAGGCTGCGTCTGGGGCAGTTCGGGGAGCTGGTGGCGGCTGAGGGGAAAGTGGCAGACAAAGCGGCTGCCCTGGCCAAGCTTGCTCTGGATTTCCAGCCGCCCTTCATGGTTAATCAGCACGTGTTTAACGATCGCCAATCCTAGCCCGGTGCCGCCCGTTTGGGTATTGCGGGAAGGGTCAACCCGATAGAAGCGCTCGGTGAGGCGGGGGATGTGAATCGGGTCGAAGCCCATCCCGGTGTCGGTCACGCCAAAATGAACGCCCTGTTCGTCTTCCCACCATTCGATATCGATGCTGCCACCGGCGGGCGTATATTTCACTGCATTGAAGACCAGGTTGGAAAAGGCGCTGCGTAACTGGGCCTCATCCCCTATAAACCGGCAATGGGTACGTTTGTGCAGGGTGATCTGGTGCTGGCCACCGCTCAAGGCTTCTGCATCCTGTTTGATGCTATCGAGCAGTAATTCCAGGTTCAGCGGGCGCTGTGGAGGGATATGGTCATGGTCTTCCAGTCTGGAAAGCAACAGAAGATCCGCAACCAGCGCTTGCATCCGCAGGCTTTGTTGCTGCATTTGGTGAAGAGCCCGCTTCCAGCGGGGCGGAATATCCTCCTGGTGGTCAAGAATGGTTTCCAGGTATCCGCTCAGTACCGTCAGTGGGGTGCGTAACTCGTGGGACACGTTGCTGATAAAGTCCTGGCGGACACTTTCCAGGTGGTGCAGGCGGGAGATATCCTGGCCGACGATGAGCCGGTCGTCCTCCCCGAACAGGGTGATGTGGATGGACAGGATGACGTCGGGCTTGTGGGGCGAGCGAATTTGCAGGGGGGCGTCGTAGTTCTTCGACATGAAATAACGCTTGAAGCGCGGCGTCCGCACCAGGTTCTGGATCGGCTGGCCCCGGTCCGTGGGCTTGCGTAATCCCAAGAGGTTTTCCGCAGTCTGGTTCCACCATTCCATGTTGCCCTGGCTATCGGTCATCACCACCACATCCCTGAGGGCATTGACCGAATCCTGCACCCGGCTAATTAAGTTTTGCAAACGTTGCTGGGTTTGCTGGTGCTCGGTTTGGTATTTGTACAGGCCGTCGAACAAGTCCCCCCACAACCCCTGGCTGGAGGGTGGCTGTGCCGGCCGTTCCGGTGAAAACAGCCAGCGGTGCAAGCGAATGGCCTGGAACAGGGTCCAGGCGAGATAGGCGCCCAGGGCAATGACCATGAGCCAAGCGGGATAACCGATCAGCAGGCCGAACAGGTAACAGAAGAACAGCGCCAAAGTCAGGCGCTGGATATGGATCAGCCAGTCGTTACGCATGGGCCGCCGTCAGGATGTTTTGGTGGAAAAGCGATAGCCCGCGCCGCGCACGGTCTGGATAAGGTAGTCATGGTCGCCCAGTGCCTTGCGCAGTCTGCGGATGTGAACATCCACGGTTCGCTCTTCCACATAGACGTTGGTGCCCCACACCTGATCCAGTAATTGGCTACGGGAGTAGACCCGTTCCTGGTGGGTCATGAAAAACTGCAGGAGCCGGTATTCGGTGGGCCCCATGTTCAAGGGCTGGCCATTGGAGGTCACCCGGTGGCAGACCGGGTCCAGGTGCAGCCCTTCTACTTCAATGGGCGTATCCATACCCTGGGGCGTGGCACGCCGGAGTACGGCTCTTAGTCGGGCGACCAGTTCTCGGGGAGAGAATGGCTTGGTGATGTAGTCATCGGCACCAGACTCCAGCCCTTGGATCTTGTTGTCCTCGTCGGACTTGGCGGTAAGCATGATGATCGGGATCTCGGCGGTGGCTTCATCCCGCTTCAGACGCCGTGCCAGCTCAATGCCACTGGTGCCTGGCAACATCCAGTCCAACAGAATCAGATCCGGTTGGTGGTCCATGATGAGGGCATGGGCCTGGCTGGCGTCGCCTGCTTCCAGGTAACGGTAGTCCGCCATTTCCAGTGCAACGGCAATCATCTCTCGGATGGCCGGCTCATCATCAACGATTAGTACCAATTTGCCTGACATGTAGGAGACCTATGTGAGCAACTTATTTGACAACACTATTACAGCCAAGCCGTGTTACAAATATATGACAGCTGACTAGGGCTCCTGTCTTGGCAGTGTTGTCTTGTGCGCTGGTTCCCTTTCTGACCGAGTTTGCTGCTATGGCGCGAAGGCTATAGGGAGTAATGGAGCAGCAGCCCGATAAAGATGCTGAGTCCCGCCCAGTTATTGTTAAGAAACGCCTTGAAGCAGGGATCCCGCTGCCGGTCCCGGATCAGGTGCTGCTGATAGATGAAAAATAACGCCATCACGCCGATGCTGACAAAGTAAAAGTACCCCAGGTCTGCCCGGCTTCCGACCAGTCCCAGGATCACCAGGGTCAGCAGTTGCAGGCCGCCAATGATCAGGCGGTCGGCGTCCCCGAACAAAATCGCGGTGGACTTGACCCCAATCTTCAAGTCATCGTCCCGGTCCACCATGGCGTACATGGTGTCGTAGGCGACGGTCCAGATCAGGTTGGCGGTAAACAGCAGCCAGGCCACTTCACTCAGTGCTCCGGCTTCGGCGGCATACGCCATGGGAATGCCCCAGCTGAAGGCGGCGCCCAGAACCACCTGGGGCAAGTGGGTGTGGCGTTTCATGAAGGGGTAAATTGAAGCCAGTACCAGCCCGCCTACGGACAGGAGAATGGTCAGCCGGTTGGTAAACAGCACCAGAATAAAGGAGATGGTGACCAACACGGCGAACAGCAGTAGGGCTTCTTTCTCGGTAACCTTGCCGGCGGCAAAGGGCCGTTGCCGGGTGCGCTTGACGTGACCGTCGAAATTGCGGTCAGCGTAGTCATTGATCACGCAGCCCGCGGCGCGCATGAGAAAAACGCCCAGGGTGAAAATAATGAAATTCTTGAGGCTGGGCAGTCCATCTGCTGCCAGCCAGAGGGCCCAGTAGGTGGGCCAGAGCAGAAGCAAGGTGCCGATGGGCCGGTCCAGGCGCATCAGTTGGAGATAGGCCGGCCAGCGGATTTGGAGCTGTTGCGCGAGGCTTTGGAGTTGGGGAGGCAAATTCAGGGAACCTTTCATATCGATCAGAAGTGGCTGCTGACTGGATGTTGGGGAATCTTAACAGTGCCTATTCCCAGGTACAAACCAACCAGGTCAAATGACGCCCTGGAAGGGCCCGTCTCAGGAGCGGACAGGGCGAGAAGGCTCTTCCGCCTCCAGGATGGCGGGCAGGAAAAACTCGGACACCAGCAGTGGCCGCTCAGCCAAATAGAAGACGGAGCGCCGTCCCCAACTTAGGGCTGTGCCGTTATCCGTAACAAGGGGGGCGACCTGCAAAGGGCTGCGGCGCAGTGAGCGGTGGCGGAACAGGTAGCGGCCCAGGGGAGTTTGGCCCAGGGATTTCAGGCGTCGGTGGGGGCCAGCGAGTGTGCGGGGCGGAATCAGGCTGCGGGCGACCACCCAAACCTGACCCTGGCAGACCATGGCGATTTCCCGGATCAGCACGTGCTGGCGACTCTCCAGTCCCAGTGCCCGCTGTTCTGAGGGCCAGGCCGGTCCCCAGTACTGGTTGAGAATCTGGATGCGGAAGTCACCCCGACTGGCGCGTACCAGTCGCTTGGTCAGGGAACCTTCGGTGACCAGCCAGGTACGCCAGGCAGGCGGCAACTCCGGCTGAACCGTACGGAGCTGGCTCCATTGGGCTGAGCGAAAGGCGTGGATCGTATCGGCGGGTAGCAAAGCAAACACCCCTTGAACTGGAAGGCGCCCATCATACTGAATGTCCGGAAGCAGGTCACGACCGAAACGGGCGCTCCGGCTGGAGTGCCCGAATTGACTGGTGATCTGTGGAGCAGGGCGCTTGGGCCGGCGCGTGTGCCGGCCCTGCTTGGCGTTAAAGGCCCTTGACGGCGTAGATGCCGGGGGCGTTGCGCCAGTAGCCTTTGTAGTCCATGCCGTAGCCGAACAGGAAGCGGTCTGCCACTTCCAGGCCGGTGAAGTCGCACTTCATGTTGGGATAAGCCTTGCGGTCGTGCTTCTTGTCGACCAGGGCGGCAGTGAAGACTTCGGCGGCGCCTTCTTTTTTGCAGTAGTCGATAATGGCGGCCAGGGTATGGCCTTCGTCCAGGATGTCGTCAACAATCAGGACGCAGCGGCCCTTGGGGCTGTGCTCCGGTTTGACTTTCCAGCCCAGTTCGCCGCCACTGGATTCCTGGCGGTACCGGGTGGCGTGCATGTAGTCCACCTGGAGAGGGAAGTGCAGGCGTGGCAGCAGTCGTCCGGCAAATACCAGGCCGCCGTTCATCACGCAATAGAACAAGGGGTTGCGGTCCTTGAGCTGAGCATTGAGCTGGGCCGCAATCCGGTCGATTGCCGCTTCCACTTCACTTTCGGTGCACAGGCAATCTGCTTCATCGAAGACTTGCTGAATGTGGAGAATATCTTGGTTCATTAAGCCGGTCCTATGGGTGCAAAGGCGCATTATACATTCAGAGGAAGCAGACGTCGCCACCAGGGGAGGATGAATCCCCGGCGTTGCCGGGCGTTGTGGCTCCCGGGCATTGGCAAGCCGCCGTTTATGGTTGAATTGCTGGTACGCTTGTTCGACAATTGCCGCCCTGGATAAGAGGTTGCGGGCTGCTCGTGTGGCTCGCACAGGTGAGGATGTGCTGTTGCTTCAACCCGTATCTGGCGGGGCTGGCGGCAGATAGCAAAAGGATAAACCGATGAAGAAATGGCAGTGCGTAGTCTGCGGATTGATTTACGATGAGGCAAAGGGATGGCCGGATGACGGCATTGCCCCTGGAACCCGCTGGGAAGATGTGCCCGAAGACTGGGTTTGTCCCGATTGCGGCGTGGGCAAGGAAGACTTCGAGATGATCGAAATCAGCTAAACGAAGGTCGCCCAACCTGGCGGGCCGAGGCCTTCCAGGTTGGGGAGAGATGCAGTTGTTGAGGCTAATGAGGGAGAGGAGGCAGGATGAGTGAACAACAGGCACCCGTGGTAATTGTCGGGACGGGACTGGCGGGCTATTCGCTGGCCCGGGAGTTTCGAAAGTTGGACCAGGCGACACCGCTGGTGCTGATCACCGCCGATGACGGCCACTCCTACTCCAAGCCCATGCTATCGACCGGTTTTACCAAGGGGAAAACCGCCCGTGAACTGTCCATGGCAGACCCGGTGGCCATGGCCGATCAGCTCAAGGCGGTCATCCGCACCTTCACCAAGGTCACCGGCATTGATACCGATCGCCGGTGTCTGCAACTGGGTGACGAAGAGCTTGCCTACAGCAAGCTGGTCCTGGCCTGGGGGGCCGATGTGATCCGTCCGGCCATCGCAGGTACGGGGATTGACCAGGTGCATTCCATCAATGACCTGTTGGACTATGAGCGTTTCCGTGAAGCCCTGCATGGCGGCAAGCGGGTGGTCATCATGGGCGCCGGTCTGATCGGCTGCGAATTTGCCAATGATTTGCGCAATGGCGGCTATGAGGTAGACGTGGTGGCGCTTTGCGACACGGCGCTGCCGGGGTTGTTGCCTGCCGAAGCCGGCAATGCGGTGGTTCGGGGGCTGGAGATGGAAGGCGTTCGCTTCCACTTTGGCACCACGGTGGACAGGGTGGACAGGGTGGACTCGGGGGTACGGGTGGTGCTGGGCAATGGCGAGGTCCTGGAAGCGGATCTGGTGGTTTCCGCCATCGGCCTGAAACCGCGGATCGAGTTGGCCCAAAAGGCCGGCTTGCAGGTGAACCTGGGCATTCAGGTCAACCGCGCCCTGGAAACCTCAGCGCCGGATGTTTACGCCCTGGGTGACTGCGCCGAAGTGGACGGCCATGTGCTGTTGTATGTGTTGCCGTTGATGGCTTGTGCCCGGGCCTTGGCCAAAACGCTGGCGGGCGAGCGTACGGAGGTGAAGTACGGCGCCATGCCAGTGGTGATCAAGACGCCGGCTTGCCCCGTGGTTGTGGCTCCGGCTCCCGTCGGTGCCGAGGGGCAATGGGTCGTGGAAGGCGAGGGGGTGGATATCCGCGCGCTGTTCCGGGCTCCAGACGGTCGCTTGCTGGGGTTTGCGCTCACGGGCAGCCATATCCAGGAAAAGCAGGAGCTGGCGCGGGAGCTCCCGCCGATCCATCATTGATTGTTCAAATTCTCTGAATAATTCGTCCTAAATATATCGCTACATTATCAAAGGCCTCCTGTTTAAACTGGTTCCTTAATTGAACTGTTTGATCAAGGAGGCTGTATGAGCTATTACCGTCGTGCCGATACCCGAGGTTTTGTGGACTTGGGTTGGCTGCAAAGTCGCCACAGCTTTTCCTTCGGCTCCTGGTATGACCCCGCCTATATGGGCGAGTCTGTTCTACGGGTGATCAACGATGACACCGTTAGCCCCGGCGCGGGCTTTGGCACCCATGGTCACCGGGATATGGAGATCCTCTCCTACGTGGTGCAAGGCACCATGGAGCACCGCGACAGCATGGGCCATGTGCAGCGCATGACCGCCGGGGAGTTCCAGCTGATGTCGGCCGGAACCGGAGTGACCCACAGCGAATACAATGCTTCCACCAGTGAAACATTGAAGTTCCTGCAGATCTGGATCCTGCCCCGGCAGGCCGGTTTGACGCCCAGCTATCAGCAGCGCTCGTTTCCCCGGGAAGAAGATCAGGAAGGCCGCCGGCTGGTGGTGTCGCCGGATGGGCGCGAAGGCTCCCTGCAGATTCATCAGGATGTGGAGCTTTATTTGCTGCGGCCTCAAGCCGGACAGGCGCTGAGCCACGACCGGGGCGCGGACCGCGGGTTGTATCTGCACCTGGTCAAGGGTTCGCTGCAGATCGGCGAGCACTTGCTGACGCCGGGTGATGCTTATTTTCTGGATGACCAACAGAAGCTGGAGCTGCGCGCCGAGAGCGATAGCGAGGCTCTGTTGTTTGATTTACCGACTCTCTGAC
>Ga0209075_1000844_pt1 | contig 29525 bp, 25 predicted proteins | sample Stecom2011_FD_187523 | JGI IMG/M metagenome (GOLD analysis project Ga0209075, IMG submission 187523) | Agricultural soil microbial communities from Utah to study Nitrogen management - Steer compost 2011 (SPAdes) (version 2) | ecosystem: Environmental > Terrestrial > Soil > Agricultural land...
GGCCTGCGCCCCTTGTCTTAGCAAGCGTTGCTTGTTGTCTAAAGAGGAGCAGGAGAAGTCTCCCGCCTGGCCGCCGTGTATGGCTGAGTTGACGCCGGACGAAGTAAAAAAGATGTACCCGGATGGCTGAATGATGTTTCTGGTCGGGCATTATCGCTACGTGACTATTTTGAACAGGCTAAAGTGCAGCAAGCTATCACTTTGGTGGCTTTGCAAGCAGTGAGCATGAGCTCAGTGAATCAAGATTGGATGAGCTCTTAATTTTTAAGTTGGTTTTGAATTGACGCCTCGGTCTTGATAGGTTTTCCGATGAAAAAGTGGAGAAGAACACTCTTCAAACAAATATATCGCTACACGCGTCCTCGCAGCATGCGACATATGGAAAACGCTTGGCCCTATTTAAAAATCAAACAAGAGGCATCTGGGGCGAGATCTGTTAGTTGGCGGGGGAGGTTTCTCTTCGAGTCTCCACCGTGGGAACGACTGTTGGAGTGGCGAGAAAAGTCTCCTAAAGCATTAATTGTTGCCACAGGCCCTTCGATCAAAGAGGTTGATACCTCGCGTTTTAACGAAGCGTTTGTCATTGGTGTGAATGGCGCCATCGCTCTCCAAGACACCCAGGCAGTAGCATTTGATGCATATGTTGTCGTTGATCCGGGCTTCATAAGGGATCGCTTTAATCTGTTTAAGCGTGTGATCGAACAGGGCATACCATGCTTTCTGACATTCCACTGTATACGCCAGGCTTGCCAGATAGATGAAAATGTTTTGCAAGGAGCCAACATCATTCTGGTGGAGTTTTTAAATAACCGATTCAATAAGCCCAGATTGGCTGCTGATGCATTTTATAGGTGGGCTCAAGAGCAGGAAGGGCTCAGACTATGCTCTGAGGTTTCACCTGGAAATGACAAAGTTGGTTTTAGTTTAAATCCTAAGCTTGGCTTTTATGATGGTGCGACGGTGGCTTATTGGGCCTTGCAGATTGCTGGTAATATTGGATTTGACGTAATCGGGATTGCTGGCATGGATTTGGGAGATGCCAACACCGCCCCACGATTTTATGAAAGGGAAGGTGATATTGTACCTTCTACGCTACTCAATCATTATCACAGTAGCATTGAGCCATCTTTTAGATTGGCGGTGCGTGTTCTGCAAGATAGGGGGCAGAAAGCTTATAACCTTTCTCTTATTAGTTCCTTGCCTGAAGAAATTATGCCCAAGTTAAAGATAAATGCGTTTTTGGATCTAGAGGAAGTTAATGAACCCGTCCAGCACACATCGCTTTAGTCGGCCTTTTGTTGAAGGGTGGCTTGTTGTAGGGCTTTGCATTTTTATGGCGGCATTTTATGTGCTCCCGCCAGGAAAGATGTTAAATAATGTGTATTATGCTTTGGCACTGCCCCCGGCGCTGTTTCTAATTATTAAAGAAAGAGAGGTCTTTTCAGGGAGTTTTATTGGCGCGACGATATTGTTGCTGCTTGCCTATGTATCGGTAAGTACCTGGTGGGGAGATAATGCCTCCCTGAAGCAGTGGCTGCATAGTCTCAAGCATTTTTTTTACGTTATTTGCTTTATATTTGCTATTTCTTATCTATATCGTCGCCCGAACGACTTCTGGTTGGTTCTTAGAATTGTATTGTTGGCAGCCTGTATTGGGGGCGGCATTAATGTTTGGGAATGGTACTTTGAAGGTCATGCTCATGGGCGGCTTGCTGGAAAAGTAGCTCCCCAGAACAGTGTGGACTTGGGGGTGGCCTACGGCTTTGCAGCACTGCTGGCAGTTTCGGCATTCTTTATGGATCACCGGTTCCGGTGGTTACATGCGGTTTTCTCTGTTCTCTTAATCATCGCTTTATTTATGACACAAACTCGGGTGGCTATCGTTGCCTTCGTAGTGAGTGTCCTACCTTTTTTTATTCTTCCCTCTTTTCGGCGTCAGGCCTTCGTAATGGGGGCGTTGCTGTTATCAATGATCATAATCGGGGTCTACTCCGGATACTTTGAGCGTTTCACTCTGGCATTATCGGGAGCGAGCGGGATTCAAGCCCGAGTTTGGATTTGGGAAGAAGTTTTTCGTATGGTCAAGGAACAGTCCATTCTTTGGGGAGCGGGCTTGAATACACCAACGGAGTTTTATGTTCCTAAGCTGAAGCGCACGCCTTTTACGACTACGCATAACCTGTTCGTCGGCACCTTTTTTATTGGAGGTGCTATCGCATTGCTGTTAGTGGCGACACTTTTGTTTCAGGCCTTTTGGGGCGCGATTAAAAAGATTCTGGGCGCGGCCAATCCTTTGCCTTTTAGTCTTTTGGTGTATGCGGTGCTGGCATCGCTAGCCCATGGCACCCGGATTATTGGTCAACCTTCAGATGTATGGATGTTCTGGTGGCTGCCAATTGGAGTAGCCCTTGCCGTTGTGGTGAGTCAGCGACAGCATACCCCGGTTAAGGAGTAGTTTGTTGGAAGTGAGGGACTGCGCTCGGGGGAGAGGTTTCGATCTGCTAGGGGAGTGACCTTGGTGGCGAGAAGAGATCAGTCTCTGTGCAGGCCCACCACTCCACTTTTGCATTTGTTCCAAGGTTTTTCACGGCCAGTGCCAGACAACTTAGTTGTTATACCGTGCGAAGACAGCGACTCGTTTCATTTGGAATTTCCTTTAACGCCTTGATCAGCTCGTTAACGTGGTGTTCAGGGCTGAAATTTTCCCGGGACAGCCGGTAAGCATTACGGGAGAGTGAGCGATAGAACTCAGGGTTCTCAATGAGGCGTAGTATGTTGTGCGCCAGCGTGAGCGGAGATATGGCGGAGGTCTGCGCCATCTGCTTGGTGATAGGGTCGTATACCTCTTCAGGTATGCCCTTTAATGAGCCCGCCAGTTTTTCGTAGTCAGCCATGGACAGGCTCGGGGGAACTAATAGCCCGGTAACCTCATGTGTAATCACTTCTGCCAGACCATCAACTGCCGTACCTATGACCGGCACCCCGGCCGCCATCGCCTCAACCGCCACTAATCCGAAGGGTTCCCGCAAGGATGGGCAGAGTAAGCACTCAATGTTGGCATAGAAGCTCACCATATTTCGGACCAAACCATGAAAAATGACCCGGTCTTCGATATTGAGCTCCTGTACACGCTGTTTTAAGTGTTCCTCTTCGGGGCCAGTACCCGCAATGTGTAACTCTGCCGAAACGCCGTTATCCTTGAGCAGTTTCATGGCTTCAATTGCCAAGATGGTTCCTTTTAGAGGAACCAGTCGGGCTGCGAGACCTACACGAAAGCTGGGAGTGGTCTCGGGCTCCTTTGGTGCGGCATTATGCCAGACGTCTTGGCTGATGGAGTTATGACAGATATACGCAGGCGTGGTCTCAGGTAGTTGCCATTTGAGCTGAAGTACTCGCAGCGCTGCCTTTGAACAGCAGATAACAGCGGCCACCTGTGAGAGAAATGTTTTAATTTGCTTGGCGTCGCGGCCATTCCAGCCAGCGCCGTGCTCATAATAAATCACAGGAGTTCCTGAAGCCTGGGGCAAATCGCCAAGACCTTCCGGTTTGTTCCACACAACAATAACGTCAGGCTTGGCCTGATGGATGATTCTTTTCAGGTTGAGTTGACGAAGTGCTCGAGGCCATTTGGGCAGTCGGCAGTGCTTCCATTTCTTTATGGAATGAACTTGTTCGGAAAGTTGTGTCACGGAAGGAGCCAAGCTTGAGGCTATTGAATCACGGTCATTGATCGTGATGTGGACAAAGTCGTTCTTGCTCAGTTGTAGAAAGTCCGCGTACAAGCGCTCAACGCCCCCGACTGTGTTCAGGGCCACTACATGTGCGATACGAGGCTTTGTGATGGTCATGGACAAATTTTTACCGTTGTATTTAGCTCATCTCCTGCCAGACGTGACTCGTTTAAAGCTGGTAGGGATGGTCTTAATTGTTAATGACAGCCTGTGCTGAGTGTACTGATTTCCCCTGGAGTCCCGTTAGGTGTGAGGGGCAGACTCAAAGCAATGCGTATCCTGTTAGGCTCTATTCCTGAGAAAGTTGAAGCGTTAAAAATTCCAATAAAGACTCTGCCATTATTGGATAGCTTCGTTTGGTCAGAACGACTTCTTTGCCCCGAGCCCCCATTGACCGAAGGCTCTCAAAGGGCATTTTGATGGACTTCTCAATCGCCGCCTGGATGCTGGCCACATTGAATTCACTGAAAATGGCGGAGCTTTCATCAAATAGGTCAAGGTGTTCAGGCAGATCGCTCAGTAGCGAAGGAATTCCCAGGGAGTAGTATTCGAGCACCTTGGTTGGCGAAGATGAATGGTACAGCTCATTGTTGGGAATAAGACCGATTGCCACATCGGTATTGATGATCTCCCGAAAAAGCTGGAGGCGTGGCAGTGGCCCGTGAAATTTTATTCGATCGTCATGGATGGCCTGTAACTGGGTGACCGCCTTGTTTTTGCTTTCGGTGTAAATGTCGAGTTGATAGGGTTCGCTGACACGTCGGAAAGCCTCCAGTATAAGATCCAACTGGCGCAGCTTGTCGATGGTGCCAATGTAGGTGAACCGTTTAAAGTCACGGGCTGTATGCTCTGCCTGATCGGGAATTTCCTGAGGATTGATTCCCATTGGCAGCGGGTGGGTTGGAACCTGGATCGAATCCCTAAATTGCGTCTTGAATGCGGCGGTAATTGGCAGATAGAAATCGCACTTGGAAACCTGTGCCTGCTCTGTGCGTTTTTTCCAGGCATATTCCAGGGTTTTTCGTAGCTTCGACTGGCCGGTGAAATGGGCTTCAAAGTAACGCCGGAAACTATGGGGGAAGGATTCCCAGAAGCCCAGTTTGAAGGTTCTTCCTCGTACTTGCTGAAGTTGCGATAACACCTCGAATAAGTTTCGAACGATGACGATATCGTATTGGCTGAGGCTACGGAGCTTACAAAAAGCCTTCTCAAATCCCCTTTTTCTCGTCGAATAGGGAAGAACAACGATGTGGCCGCGCTCAAAAGGCTTACTGTGTGTTCGACTGAACTTCACTATATCGATATCCACTTGCTGCCTTAAAGCATTGTTAAAAACGCCCTCGACAGCTGAGTGGTTGTCCTCATCATATAGATTGGTAATTAGAAGAAGTCGCATTCAGGTTTCACTTTAATTGCAGGGATAAGCGGAGGCAGTGTTATTAATTTAGCTCTCTTAGAGCCGCTTCATATAGAGACACCGCAGTACGGGCATCGAATCTTCCGAGATCAAGGTCCGTCAAAGCAGGAGGGGATTCTAGCACTTCGTGAATTTTCTTGGAAAATAACTCTGTATCATCCACGGGGACAAGAAAGCGCTTCTGGTCCCCGGTTAAAATTTCGTTGGGGCCGGACGGGCAGTTGGTAGAAACGACTGGTGTGCCACAGATAAGAGACTCAATGATGACGGTCGGGAGCCCCTCATAGTCAGAAGACAATAACAAGGCTTTGGCTCGGCTGATATAGGGATATGGATTTTCTTCAAATCCATGAAAGATCACTTTATCTTCCACACCATATTGCTTCGCTAATCGTCGTAAGGCGGCCTCTTGGCTGGGGCTTCCTTGGCCTAGCAACAGCAGTTTGGCAGGAATGTTGGCCTGAGAATAGACTTTTAGCAGGCGGTCATGGCGTTTCTGACTCTTAAAGCTTCCAACACAAATCACATAGTCAAAATCAAGAGGGATCCTTGGGGTTTCTTGCGCTAACTGATTGATAAGGCTGATGTCGAACGGGTTATATATGGTTCGAAGGCTGCGTGGCTTGACGCCCAGGGATTTTAGGTTTTCTTCAACGCCTTTGCTTACGCAAACCAGGTGCTTTTGCCTGTAGAGCGCTCTCAGTTTTCTGAGCCGATTGATCCGTCGAAAGAAATTCCCGCTTATATCCCAATATTGAGAGGGGTGATTGTGTATGCAAAAAAGAATTCGAGGAAATTTTGAATAATGGAGTACGCGGTCTGTATAGGTAAGGTTTGATATGACCCCGATAATTTCTGTTCTTTTTTGTATGTCGGCCAATATGTTATCAACGGCAGCGGCGGCCTTTTTGAAGCGGTTGGGACCTTTCCGCTCGTTGGACTGTTTTTCAACGGAATGTAACTTTATATCACGGGGCAAGCGGTAATTTACGCCACTCTCAAAAATAATGATGTGGGCTTCATAGCCTTGCTCGATAAAGCCTTCAGCGAGAGTGATGGTGATTTTTTCTGCACCACCTCCTAAGAGTGAGTCAATAGCAAAAACCACAGCGGGCATAAACTTTGTTCTCGATCAGTGGAAAGGCTGGAGCTAGTCTCCGGATGCGGAGGGAGCTGTGAGTTTGTGGCCATGCGGCCCGGAATTTGGCCCGCCAAGAGCCTCGATTCAGCGTATTCTGGAGGGAGGTTGCCAATTGCTGGCGTGCTGCTAGAGATTTTAAACGTCGCCTAGCCTCTTTTCCAGTTGCGCCTGATAGGTAAGCGACCGTAGCGTCTGCTGTGGGGGGATGAGTCGTGCTATTATGGCAGCCGCTCTAGTGCTCCTGTAGCTGGCAGTACTGCTATAAGCCCGAAAACGTTCTGGTTTAACGGTTGCTGGCATAGGTTTTAGCTGCCACGCATTTATCTTTGCAACGTGTCGTTCATCTGGCATTGGAAGCCAGAGCTGCAATGGCCTTCTGAAACATACCGTGCAACTAACATGCAAAAAGATACAATAGATTTTTCGAAGTTAAACCGGGTCCTGGTGGTTAAGCTTCGACACCATGGTGATGTTTTACTGACTTCCCCTGTTTTCTCGGCTCTGAAAGCACATCACCCTCATTTGCAGGTCGATGCCTTGGTTTATAAGGAAACCGAGGAAATGCTGAGTCTGCATCCTGGTTTGGACCAACTCTTTACGATTGATCGATCCTGGAAAAAGCAGGGGACTAGATACCTACTTTCTAAAGAAAAAGAGCTGTTCCAAGCCTTAAAGGGCAGGCAGTACGATCTGCTGGTGTTGCTCACAGAGCAGTGGCGCGGCCTCTTTCTTAAGCGTCTGCTGAAGATTCCTTACGCGGTCGTTGCAGATTATGGTCGCCGGCAGAGTCGTCTTTGGCGTTCGAGTTTTACCCATATCTATCCCCAAACACCGAAGCGGCATAAGGTCGAGTTCCATCTGGATGCCCTGAGAAAGCTGGGGCTGCACCCGAAGCCAGATGAAAAGAAGTTGTCTTTAGTTGTCTCTCAGGATGACCAGGACGTGGTGAGCTCTCTACTTGAGAGCCATGGTGTCAGTGGTGACTTTATCGTGCTTCATCCTGCATCCCGGTGGTTTTACAAGTGTTGGGAAGTGGAGAAATATGCGGCGCTGATAGACAGGCTGAGGGCACAAGGACATCAAGTTGTCATTTCCGGGGCTCCGGGGCGGGCGGAGCAGCAGCTAATTTCAGACATCAAGTCAAATCTCAGTTTTGATGTCGTCGATCTTTCCGGCAAGCTGTCTCTTAAACAATTAGGCAACCTGATAGAGCGAGCTACTTGTTTCATCGGGGTGGATTCGGTTCCCATGCATATCGCGGCCGCTATGGGGACGCCTTTAGTGGCACTATTTGGACCTAGTAGCCAAGCCATCTGGCGCCCTTGGTGCGATCACTATGAAATTGTCAGTACCCAGCCTTCCTGTCAGCCCTGCTTTCAGCATGGTTGCGGTAACTCGGAGTTTAGCGAGTGTATCGCCAATATTGAGGTGCAGGACGTGTTGGCAGCCGCTGAGCGCATGTTAAACAAGGCTGCCAGGCACATGGTGAAGATTGAGGCGATCAACGAATGAAGTTCGCATTCTGCCTGTTCAGATATTACCCCTTTGGGGGGCTCGAGCGGAATTTTCTGAATATCGTCAATGAGGCGTTACGCCAAGGGCACGAGGTACATATTTTTGCCTGGGGATGGTCAGGCCTGGCCCCCGAAGGCGCGCAATTGAAGGTGTTGCCGGTTAGAGGCTACAGCAATCATGGGCGCAGCCTGAGCTTTGTCCGGCAATTGCGGTCTCATCTGGAAGCCGGGCAGTTTGATCTGGTCGTGGGCTTCAATCGAATGCCCGGGCTGGATCTTTATTACTGTGCAGATGTTTGCTTTACCCAGCAGGCGATGCGCAAGCATTCGCGACTCTATAAGCTGACACCTCGCTATCGCACTTTTGCGGGGTTTGAAAAGGCTGTGTTTTCTCCGGATTCGACTACGGAGATTATGTTCTTGTCACGTCAGACCAAGGAAGAGTATCAGGCGGTATATGGAACTCCCGAAGAGCGCTTCCACGAATTGCCCCCGGGGATCAATAAAGACGCGATTCGTCAGGCGCTGGCAGAGGACAGACGTACGCCGGTCAGACAAGAGTTGGGAATTGCGCAAGATGGGCTGATGCTGGTTATGGTCGGCTCAGATTTTAAGCGCAAAGGAGTCTCACGAGCCATTCATGCACTTGGAGCCCTTCCAGAACGCCTGCAGGTGAAAACCAAGCTGGTGGTGATTGGCAAGGGCAAAGAGGAGGGATTAAAGCGCCTGGCAGAGACGCTGGGAGTCGGCGAGCAGGTTGTCTTCACCGGTCCCAGAAGTGATGTGCCGAGGTTTTTGGCGGCCGCCGATGCGCTGTTACATCTTGCGGAAAGCGAGAATACCGGTAACGCAATTGTAGAAGGGCTGATTGCGGGACTGCCCGTGCTTGTGACCAGAAACTGCGGCTATTATTTTCATGTTCAGGATGCCCGGGCCGGCGTAGTGGTGGGAGATCCTGTTTTTGATCAGGAAGATTTTAATGCCGTATTGTCCGCCAGCCTGGGAAACCCCGAGCAGCTCAAGCAATGGGGTAAAAATGCCTTGGCTTATTCGGATCAGGTCGATTTATATAGCCGCCCGCAAAAAGCGGTTCTCGTGATGGAAAAACTGGTGGCGGGCAGGCGGCGTTAAGGAGCTTAAAGGGGATTAGCGGTTCAGCCTTGTCACTATGACCGGCTGAACACCTCGGGCATGGGCCGCTTCCAGTCACGTCGGTAAAACCTTTCAGCTCGGCGATAAACGGCCTTCCAAAGCGCACTGTTCTCTCTGAGTTCTTTGCTCGGAGAGCGCTGGCTGTAATGGGCAAGGAAGTAGAGGATGTCTGATCGGTTTAGGCCGATGTTGGCAGCCGAAAACAGGAGCGCTCCCAGATCCTTGATGAGCCAGCGTTTCGGGACCTGCCGGCGCATTTGAGCGCGGTGCAGGTCCATTAAGTATAACTTGAGGTTGTCCGTCCCCTGCTGCTGTGCCAATTGGGTGTCGATTCGGAAATGACACAGGTAAAAGTCGCGATGGTTGATGCCATTTTCATGGAGGACTCTGGCGATGCGCGCCACTTCCTTGATTAACGCCCGCTTGAATGCCCACGCAGGCTTTTGTGTGTTCCAGGAGAGGGTAAGCTGTTCCAGGGTGATGGTGTTCTCAAGTGCGTCCGTCACCAAAAAGGATTCCCGGTTGGCTGGATTCAGCCCGCGCACGGCAATGGCTACCGGGTTGGTGGTATGGACCCCCAGTTGTTGCAGCGTTTTTATCGCCAGGTACTCATTGTAGGCGCTAACGATGGGCAGCCTAAGTTGGGTCAGCTCCTTGGTGATTTCCTTCCAGCCGATACCCCGGTGGTACTTCACAAAGTAGTTTTTATCACCCAGGCGGGTTTTGAACGTGCGTCGGCCTTCTTTATCCCGCACGGTGCTGCCTTCGAGTGTTGCCACGGTGTCGAATGGGGCTTGGCCCAGAAAGGGGGCGATTGAATCATCGATCTTTAAGATTGCCATCCGACATTACTCTCCAAAAGATATCTGAGGGAGGAGGCTTGCTAGCAGAGCCCGTTTGCTTGTGGCAAGGCTAGCTCGTGGCGTTTCCAGAGTCACTTGCGTTTATACTTCTGGTGGTTTTTTCCTTCGGGTTCGCTCTTAAAGCGTCGATGCATCCACAGATACTGGTCCGGATGACGGCGAATCGCGTCTTCAATGCATCGGTTAGTGCGGCTGGCGTCGGCCACATCATCACCGCTCGGGTAGTTTTCCAGCATGGGTTCAAAGTAAATGTCGTAGTGCCGCCCGTCTTCACTCCGGAAGTGACTGAACGGGACAACGGCCGCCCCTGTTTTTGCCGCGATGCGAGCCGTGGCCGTGATGGTGGCTGCCGGGACTCCAAAAAAGGGCACAAAGACACTGCCTCTCCGCCCATAGTCTTGATCGGATGCATACCAGACCACGCGATTTGCCTTCAGGCTGCGAAATAGGCCCCGTAAGTCATCCCGGTGTAAGACTGTGCCGTAAAAGCGCAGGCGAGAGCGGGTCATGATTGCGTTGAACAAAGGGTTGTCATGATTGCGTTGCATGACATCCGCTTCGGCAAAAAGAGAATAAAGGGCCCCGCCCAGGTCCAGCGTGCTGTAATGACCGCCCAGCAGGAGGACGCCTTTGCCCCGACGCAAGGCGGCTTCAAGATTTTCAAAGCCGTGCACACGGGTGTATCGGCGAAAGATTTCGGGATTACGAAACCAGGCGGTGACAGCTTCCAGGTAACCAATGGCATTGGAGCAAAAGGACTTTTTAACAAGAGCTTTTTGCTGTTGTGGGTTGAGTTCGGGGAAGCAGAGGCGGATATTGGCTTCGGTAATATGACGCCGTTTGCTCAACGTGTAATAGGCTAACTTGCCCGCTAAGCTGCCGATCCACAGCTTGAGACGGTGTGGCAGCCATGCAATGGCCCATAGAAGCGCCATGCCAATCCAGATAGGCCAGTAGCGAGGGTGCCAATATTGTGAGAGGCGCAGAGTCGGGTCTTGATTGTTCACAATGGGTACAGAGCGTGATCGGAAGGCGAACATTTTACTGGAAAGAGGTAGATGGCTCCAGTTCGTTGTTTTTCGCCCCCATCGAGGCTCAGTTGTGAGAGTCTGAGCCTGTTAATCGAAATCCCGGAAAACGTCCGGGTGGCGTTTGGCCTGGCGGCTGATGAATTTGTCCCAGCGGCGCTGTATTTTTCTCTGGCCAATCCAGCGGACCTTCTCGGCGAACTTGATAAAGTCGCGACTGCCGATCCCGTCAATCAGCACGAGTCTGGAGGACTCCGGGGTTTTCTGAAGCACCATGTTTCTTAGGGCGAGATCGCTTGGAATGATGGTGTAAGCCAGCATTTGCTGTTTGAGTTCCTGGAGCAGCTTTTTCGCTGTTTCGGGCTCAATCAGGCTTGCTGAGAGGATCTTGTCAAAGGGCGAGGAGACTGAGCCGTCCGCATCCCGAATCAGGTCGAACACCAAGCCTCGTCCCTCATTGGTATCGACCCAGCCATAACAGGCAGGAATCGCCGGGGGAAAATCTTTGCAGTTTCTGAACCGCTGGTAGTAACGAAATTCGTTGTTGTTTTGCTTGGGCGGCTTTTCGTGGGTGAGTGGGCTGTATTTGTTTTCGACCTTGATGCACAAGAGCGGGTTGTCAGGGTGCTGATAACAGTTTCGGTCATTCCCACTGCCAATGAGCAGGGTGTCGTTGAGGATCAGGGGCTGTTGTTTCTGCATGTCAGAGCTTTGGCTGTGGTTGGCGTAGGGCTGGCCGGCGGTCTCCGGTCCTGGCGCGGGTTTAAGGTTACTTTTGGTCTTTAAAAAAGGGCCATAATATCATGCCGACGGGTTATAATTGCCGCTTCCATGATTAAGCAACAGGATAAAACCATGCTGCTCCAGGTTCCCGCCTTCAATCAAAGCCGTGTACTCATCGTTGGTGACGTGATGCTCGATCGTTACTGGCATGGTGGTACGCATCGTATCTCTCCGGAAGCGCCAGTGCCAGTGGTCAAGGTCGAGCAGTTGGAAGATCGTCCCGGCGGGGCGGCTAACGTTGCCCTGAACGCAGCGGCGCTGGGTTCAGCGGCAGTGGTGATTGGTTTGACCGGGGCGGATGAGCAGGCGGAGTCTCTTCAGTTGCGACTGGAGTCGGCGGGAATCCTGCCGCTGTTTCAGAAAGAGGCGTCGGTGCCGACCATCACCAAGTTGCGTGTGATCAGCCGCCACCAGCAACTGATGCGGCTGGACTTTGAAGAGAGTTTCGAAGGCCTGGACCTGAGTCCATTGGTCAAGCTTTTTGAGGAGCAGCTGTCCTTGGCCGGCACGGTGGTGCTGTCCGATTATGGCAAGGGAGCACTGCGTGATCCGCAGGCCCTGATCCAGTTGGCGCGTCAGCGCGGTGTGCCGGTTTTGGTGGACCCGAAAGGCCGGGACTTTACCAAGTACCGGGGAGCCACCCTGATTACGCCCAACCTGGCCGAGTTTGAGGCAGTGGTGGGAGCATGCCGCAATGAACGGGAGCTGGTGGAAAAAGGCCAGCAACTGTTGCGTGACCTGGAGCTGGATGCCCTGCTGGTCACTCGCAGCGAGCACGGTATGACTCTGCTGCGGGCCGGACAAACCGAGTTACACCTGCCCGCCCGGGCTCGGGAAGTGTTTGATGTCACGGGGGCGGGCGATACGGTAATTTCCGTGCTGGCCGCCTCATTGGCAGCCGGCAGCCCGATCGAGCAGGCCGTGGCGCTGGCCAATATGGCCGCTGGAATCGTGGTGGGCAAGCTGGGAACCGCTACGGTGAGTGGCCCCGAGCTGCGTCGGGCGGTGCAGCGCGAGCAGGGCGTGGAGCGTGGCGTGATGAGCGAGGAGCAACTGCTCGTTGCTCTGCAGGATGCCCAAGCTCAGGGCGAGCGCATTGTTTTTACCAATGGCTGCTTCGATATCATTCATGCGGGCCACGTGGGCTATTTGGAGCAGGCGAGAAAGCTGGGTGACCGCCTGGTGGTGGCGATTAACAGTGATGCTTCGGTCAGTCGTCTGAAAGGGCCGGGCCGGCCGATCAATCCTGTCGAGCGGCGGATGGCGGTACTGGCGGGTCTGGAGGCCGTGGATTGGGTCACCTACTTTGAGGATGACACGCCAGAGCGCTTACTGGAGCTGTTCAAGCCGGATATCCTGGTCAAAGGCGGTGACTACAGCGTGGATCAGGTGGTGGGCTGGGAAATCGTGCAGGGCTACGGCGGTGAAGTGGCCGTGCTGGACTTTCTGGATAATTGCTCCACCACGGCGATTGTAAATAAGATCCGGGAGAAGTAACCGGTTGAGGTATCCCAACCGGGTGAGCTATCGGTAACGGGCCACTGCCTGTTTCACGGCGGCCACGTTGTGGCGCAGGTGATCCGGGTTGATGGTGCCGACGATGGTGCTGGTCACGCCGGCATGGCGGAAAATAAAGTCCATGCTGGCCTGGACCGGGTCGCCCTGGTCTTGCAGGCACAGATGGCCGCTGGCCAGGGCCTTCTTGATCAGCACCGCCTTGCCCTGATCTCGGGCAAAATCCAGAATCGGCTCCTCTTCCCGGTGGTTCAGGTTGTAGGTGGCCATTACCAAATCCCCATGACGCAGCGTCTCGATACCGCCCTCCACGGTTTTGGTGGACATGCCAATGGCGCGGACCAGGCCCCGCCGCTTGGCGTCGGCAAGGGCTTCCAGGGTTCCCAGGCGATTGATAATGTCCAGATCGTTACCGTCGGAATGAACCAGGACCAGATCCAGATAATCGGTTTCCAGCCGTTTCAGGCTACGCTCCAGGCTGAAGCGCACATGTTCTGGTGAAAAGTCGAAGTGGGACTGCCCATTTTCAAACTCCTCTCCCACTTTGGTGCAGATCACCCAGTCTGACCGCTGTCCCCGCAGCAAGGGGCCCAGGCGCTCCTCACTGCGACCATAAGCCGGTGCCGTATCAATCAGGTTGATGCCCAGCTCACGGGCCAGTGCCAGGAGCTGGCGTGCCTGGGTGTCATCTGGAATCTGGAAACCATGGGGGTATTTCACCCCCTGGTCGCGTCCCAGTTTGACCGTACCCAGGCCAATCGGCGAAATGGTGACACCAGTATCTGCAACAGGAAATAGTTTCATTGGGCATCCTTAACTGAGCAGCTGCTCCCAGACGGGGAGGCTGACTTTGGGGTGCGGAAGTCCTGCCAACAGGCTGTAGTCGGTCTGTTCTTTAGGTGTGATACCTTGTGTTTGCAGATCATCCAGCACCTCGTCGGACAGGGCCGGAGAAAGGGCGAGTTTAGTCGGCCAGCAGACCAGGGCGTTGCCGGTTCGGGCCATAAAGGCGTTATCGGGGCGTAGCAGATTGGATTGGCGGGGCTCGGCCCGATTAATAAAGAAGCTGGCCCATTGGGCCTGTCCCAAGTCGATCCAGGGTAGGAGTTCCGCCACCAGTTCCTGGGCTTTTTGAATCTGCTCGGGGCCGGCCAGCTCAACTCCGGTTTCTGCCAGGTTGCCACCCAGGTACCAGACGAACTTGCCATCTTCCGCCGGGTGGGTGGTGATGGTCAGTACTGGTTTGGAGCCCGTGCCGATACAGTGAGCATAGATCGGGTGGGGGTAGTCATGCTTGACCATGACCATGTGCAAGGGGCGGCGCTGCATGGCCGGCCCCGGCAGCCCGGAACCGTGCAGCAGGGCCTCGTTGCCCTCACCGGCAGTCAACACGTAACACTGGGCTTCAATGCGGACACTACGGCGTCTGCCGTTGATATGAATGCCCTTGATGCGCTCGCCATCAAAGTCGATCACGCCGGGCTGGCTGCAGTCCAGTTGATACATCGTCTCCTGGAATGGCTCGGCCAGGGCGTGAACCACACTGGGCACATCCAGAACCAGCTCGTTGAGGGCATAGAGACTGCCTTTGAAGCGGCGGTCCTGAAATGCCTCGGGGCGCTCGCTGTCTTTGAGGGCATCGATCCGGCCACGGACGGCTTTGCTGGCAAAGAAGGTGGTGAGCTTGGAGGTCAGTTGGGCCTTGGACCACATGTAATGATGTTCAGAGAGAATCCGGGCCGCGCTCAGGTCAACTTCGCCTTCGCCGGCCAGACAGCTGCGCCAACGGGCGGGCATGTCGGCAATCGCATTGGCGGCAGAAGTTAAGGCGCCGTTGAGGGCATATTTGGTGCCACCGTGGATAATGCCTTGGGAGCGGATGCTCTGGCCTCCACCGAGGCTGTCTTTCTCGAGCAGGACTGTACTGTATCCGGCGTTGCGCAAGCGATAGTTGAGCCAGAGGCCTGCCAGGCCACCGCCAATCACGACCACGTCGGTGGTTACTAAGTCTGTCATAGCTGCCAGTTTACCTGTGATGAAGCGAGGGACCGTCCGAACCCTGACAAGGACAACGGCAAAGGACGTCGTGCTGGCAAAGGACCGTTTCGATCCGAAGTGGAACGGCGGCAATTATAGCGGGGGCGGTCACGGAACCCAAATTCCGTTAAACTCCCCGGGACCGTTCGAATGTCAATTAAGTGAATCAGATCACCCATGGCCCGTATTCTCTACAGTCTGCTGTTTTACCTGTTGTTACCATTCATTTTGCTGCGCCTGTTGTATCGCGCGTGGAAGGCGCCGGCCTATGCCAAACGCTGGCTGGAGCGCTTTGGCTGGGTGCGCGTCATGCCGCAAAGACAACAGGGAATATGGGTGCATGCGGTCTCGGTCGGGGAAACCATCGCGGCAGTGCCAATGATCAAGGCCTTGCAGAAGCGGTTTCCGCAGATGCCCATCATGGTGACCACCATGACCCCCACGGGGTCGGAGCGTGTACAGGCGATGCTGGGCGACTCCGTGGATCATGTCTATGCCCCCTACGATACACCAGGGGCGGTGAAACGCTTTTTGCGCCGATTGAAGCCGCGCATTCTGGTGGTCATGGAAACGGAATTGTGGCCGAATACGTTGCACTACGCCCGGCGCAGTGGTGTGCCCGTGGTGTTGGCCAATGCGCGCCTGTCGGAGCGCTCGGCGCGGGGCTATCAGCACGTTGCCTTCCTGGCCCGGCCCATGCTCAACAATTTGAGCCTGGTGGCGGCACAGGGGGCGGCGGATGCCGGGCGCTTCCGGTCCTTGGGATTGCCGGAGGAACGGGTGCAGGTTACCGGTAGCATCAAGTTCGATCTGCAGCCCAAAACAGAGCAACTGGCGGAAGGGCAGGCTCTGAAGCAGGATTGGGGGCCGCGTTTTGTCTGGGTGGCGGCCAGTACCCACGATGGCGAGGATGAGCTGCTGTTAGAGGCGCATCAGAAGCTATGTCAGCTGCAGGCAGAGGCACTGCTGATTTTGGTGCCACGGCATCCAGAGCGTTTCGGCGCGGTGGCGGAGTTGGTGAAAAAGCAGGGTTTTGCCATGACCCGGCGGAGCTCCGGAAGCCCCGTGGCGGCGGACACGCAGGTGCTGGTGGGGGATACCATGGGCGAGATGATGACGTTCTTCGCTGCGGCGGATGCCGCCTTTGTTGGAGGCAGTCTCATCGAGCGAGGTGGTCATAACCCGCTGGAGCCGGCAAGCCTTGGGCTGCCGGTGTTGATGGGGCCGCACGTGTTCAACTTTCAGGAAATTTGTAACCAGTTGTCCGGCGAGGGTGGGCTGATTTATGTCGGGTCGGCGGAAAACCTCTTTGATCGCTTACAGGAGCTGGCAGAAGATCAGGCGTTGCGGGCACGAATCGGCGGCTGTGCCAAAGCCGTGGTGGATCGTAATCGGGGGGCGCTGGATCGGCTGGTGGACTTGGTGGCCCGGCAGTTGTAGCAGCGTTGGCGCTGGGATGGTGTTGTGCTGGCCAAGCATTGACAGCTTTTGCTCCTTCTCCCTGGACGGGAGAAGGTTGGGATGAGGGTGGAGCAGGCAACTCGGTGTTTAAGCGGCTACGCCGCCCCCTCACCCTAGCCCTCTCCCACAAGGGGAGAGGGAATGGCGTCGTGTTTGCCACGCATCGAGTGCTTTTACTCCTTCTCCCTTGATGGGAGAAGGTTGGGATGAGGGTGGGGCAGGCAACTCGGTGTTTAAGCGGCTGCGTTTCCATCCTCACACAAGCGAGGTGACAGAGCGTGTCCTAGATCAGCCCCGAGTCTCAATCAGCCAGCGATTAAGCTGGTCCAGATCGCCCGGGTTTAGAATGCCCGCCGCCTGCTTGAGCCTTAAGCTGTTCAGCACATAATCGAACCGGGAATTGGCGTAGTCCCGCAGTGTCTCGTAGTACAGACGTTCCGCATCCAGCACTTCCACGATATTCCGGGTGCCGACCTGATAGCCGGCGCGGGTGGCTTCCAGGGCACTTTCGGCGGAGCGAATGGCTTGTTTGCGGGCCTGAATGGACTCGATATTGGTGTTCAGCGTGCGCAGCAGGCTGCGAATATTCAGGGTGGTATTACGGCGCACCGTTGTCAGGGTCTGTTCCGCCCGTTCCACCTCAAAGCGTGCCCGGCGAACGCCTGCCTGGGTACCGCCGCCGGTATACAAGGGAACGTTGAGCTGAAGGCCAATGGAAAACTCGTTCTGACTCCCGGCGTTAAAAGTGGCTGAGCGGGCGTTGCTGATGTCGACGTCGCTGTAGCTGGCAACCGCGTCCAGGGTCGGATAATGCAGGGAGCGGTTGGTCCGCAGTTGTTGTTCGGCCACGTCCACGGCAAACAGAGCTGACTGGATCGACAGGTTTTGCTGTAACGCGGTATCGACCCATTCATCGGGCGAATTTGGTTCTGGATGGACGACCGGAAAGTCTTCCCGCAGCTTGCCCAGGCTTTGATAGCTTTGTCCGGTCAAACGCTCCAGGGTCTCCTGGGCAACGGCCAGATCACCCTCGGCGGCAATGCGTTGAACCTTGGCGGAGTCATACAGGGCCTGGGCTTCCAGTACCTCGGTGATCGCGATCAGCCCCACATCAAAACGTTGCCGGGCTTGTTCCCACTGGCGCTCGAAAGCTTCTTCGGCCGCTTTGGTGGTGGCCAGATTTTCTTCGGCGCGCAGCACTGAAAAATAGGCATCGGCGGCCCGCAGGATCAGGTTCTGCTCTTCCAGAACATATTGCGCGGCGGCTTGGCGGCTGGCGAACTTGCTACCTTGATAACGGTACCAGGTGTCGGCGCGGAACAGGGGTTGGGTCAGTTCGATGCTGTAACCGAAGCTGTTGTAGGTGTTATCGCCAGTCATTTCACTGTCCCGTTTATTGCGGGACAGCGTGGCGCCAGCGCCAACCTGGGGTAACAGTCCGGAGCGGGCTTCGTTAATGACCTCTTCCTGGGCCTGGTAGGTCGCGCGTGCGGCAGCCAGTTCCGAGTCGTAATCCAAGGCATGTTGGTAAACGGTGACCAAATCCGCGGCCTGAAGTGCGGATGCCCATGAAAGGCCTAGCGCCAAGGCGAGCATGGATGGTTTCAATGCCATAACTTCTTCCTAAAGTAACACTGCCAGAAAAGACCGATTGTATCCGCTGAATGCGTTGCCGGACATATGCTGGATCTGGTGGCAGCCATATTCGGTAATCGTGAGAAGGGGAAGGTTGAAGCCCTTCAGTAATCGCTTACTAAGAGCCGCATTATGGACAATAACCTGCCGCAACTCTACACTCATCGACATTCTTGTCGGGGTGCTGTATCGCTTGGTACGGCTGAGATCATTCGTTGGAACCCGTGGACCTGATCCGGATAATACCGGCGTAGGCAACGAGAGTCGTCATTGCAGAGCCATCTCCATGTCCGTGGAGGTATTCCGCCTGGCTCAGGTGTCGGTTTCCCGCGATCCCCCTTCAAGAAAAGCACGGCAAGGCTGATGGTACGCCAGCCGCTTATGTCCCGAAGGAGGAACTGCAATGAGTGCCCACCCCGAAGATTTTTTGCGTGATCGTGCCCAGGTTGATCACAACAGCATCCAGCCTTTACCGAATTCCCGTAAGATCTATGTCACCGGCAGTCGGCCTGATCTGCGGGTGCCAATGCGGGAAGTGACCCTGTCCGATACCCCGACGGCCTTTGGTGGCGAACCCAATCCGCCCGTGCTGGTTTACGATACGTCGGGCCCTTACACCGATCCGGCCGTGGCGATTGATGTGCGCCAGGGGCTGGCGCCAATCCGTTCGGCCTGGATTGAAGAACGGGCGGATACCGAGGTGCTGGAGCAGTTCAGCTCCGAGTTCACCCGGCGGCGACTGCTGGATCCGGCGCTGGACCCCTTGCGCTTTGGGCATCACCGTCTTCCCCGCCGGGCCAGGGCGGGCGCCAATGTCACCCAGATGCACTACGCCCGTAAAGGCATCATTACGCCTGAGATGGAGTTTGTCGCCATCCGCGAAAATATGAAGCTGCAGGAAGCCCGTGAACAAGGGCTGCTGGCCCAACAGCACCCGGGGCAGTCCTTTGGGGCGGCGATTCCCAAGGAAATCACGCCGGAGTTCGTGCGTCAGGAGATCGCGCGCGGACGGGCCATCATTCCCGCCAACATCAATCACCCGGAACTGGAGCCGATGATCATCGGCCGCAACTTCCTGGTGAAGGTCAATGGCAACATCGGCAATAGTGCGATTACCAGTTCCATTGAGGAGGAGGTGGAAAAGCTCACCTGGGGAATTCGCTGGGGGGCGGATACCATCATGGACCTGTCCACCGGCAAGAATATCCATGAAACCCGGGAGTGGATCGTCCGTAACTCACCAGTGCCAATTGGCACCGTACCCATCTACCAGGCCCTGGAGAAAGTCGGCGGTGTGGCCGAAGACCTAACCTGGGAAATCTTTCGCGACACCCTGATCGAGCAGGCGGAGCAGGGTGTTGATTACTTTACGATCCATGCCGGCGTTTTGCTGCGCTATGTGCCGCTGACCGCCAATCGGGTGACCGGGATTGTCTCCCGGGGGGGCTCGATCATGGCCAAATGGTGTTTGGCCCATCATCAGGAGAACTTCCTCTATACTCACTTTGAGGAAATCTGCGAAATCATGAAAGCCTATGACGTGAGTTTCTCCTTGGGGGATGGGTTGCGTCCGGGCAGTATTGCCGATGCCAACGATGCGGCCCAGTTTGCCGAGCTGGAAACCCTGGGGGAACTGACCCAGATCGCCTGGCGGCATGATGTGCAGGTGATCGTTGAAGGCCCGGGGCATGTGCCGATGCACTTGATCAAGGAAAACATGGATAAACAGCTGGAGTGCTGTGACGAGGCACCTTTTTATACCTTGGGGCCGCTGACCACGGATATCGCCCCGGGCTATGATCACATCACCTCGGGCATTGGTGCCGCCCTGATCGGCTGGTATGGCTGCGCCATGCTTTGCTACGTGACGCCCAAGGAGCATCTGGGGCTGCCGAATAAGGACGATGTTAAAACCGGGATCATCACCTACAAGATTGCCGCTCATGCCGCCGACTTGGCCAAGGGGCACCCTGGGGCGCAGATCCGGGATAATGCCTTGTCCAAGGCGCGCTTTGAATTTCGCTGGGAGGATCAGTTCAATCTGGGGCTCGACCCGGATACCGCTCGGTCATTCCATGATGAAACCTTGCCTAAGGAGTCAGCCAAGGTCGCTCACTTTTGCTCCATGTGCGGTCCTAAATTCTGCTCGATGAAAATCAGTCAGGAAGTGCGGGAGTACGCAGAAGAACGTAAGATGGATTCCGTGACGTCGGCCGTGCAAACCGGCTTGAGTGAGAAGGCCGAAGAGTTCAAGCGCCAGGGAGGAGCTCTCTACCATAAGGTCTAGGTGACAGCCACAAAGGATAGCTGACGTTTACCTGGAACCTTGTCCCCAGGGCCGGCGAGTCGGCCCTGCTCGGACTGTTGGGGAATATTTCGGGGCGCGCAAAACCAGGAGAAAACCAGCAATGAGCGACGAAAAAGAACGATTCACCCACAACGATGTTCAGGTGGTGGCCCGCGAACAGTGCTTCAAGGGTTTCTATAGCATCCAGAAGTACCATGTGAAACACCGTCTGTTCTCCGGTGGCTGGAGCAATGTTTTCCAGCGAGAGCTGTTTGTCCGTCACAACGCCACCTGTGTGCTGTTGTTCGATCCGGTTCGGGATAAGGTGGTAATGGTGGAGCAGTTCCGGATTGGCGCTATTCGGGAAGCCAATACCCCCTGGTTGCTGGAGTTGGTGGCCGGGCTGAATGGCGAGGGTGAAAACCCTGAAGAGGTGGCTCGCCGTGAGGCGCTGGAAGAGGCCGGGTGCGAGCTCAAAGAGTTGATTCATATCTGCAGTTATCTGCCTTCCCCGGGAGGGAGTTCCGAAAAGGTCGATCTTTACTGTGCTCTGGTGGATTCAGAGGGGCTCGGTGGTATTCACGGGCTGGAGGATGAAAACGAAGACATCCGGGTGCATGTGATTGATTGGGCGGAAGCCTGTGCCATGGTCCGAAGCGGAAAAATTAATAACGCCGCCAGTATTATTGCGATACAGTGGCTGCAGCTAAACGAAGCCAAAGTAAGAGAGGCTTGGGGCGGGCGTTCCTGACGCGTGCCCAAAGTCTGGTTGGTGTACCAAAAAGATCAGGAGTGCCCATGAAAGCCCGCTACGTGCCGAATTTGGCCAAGATCGGTGCGATCTGTGAAGCCAATTATCTGCGCCTGCAGAAACTGATGCCGGCGATGCGGGCCGGAATGTCGGTGGAGTACGAGTTGTTTGCCGAGGGAAAGCATCTGGGCACGGTCTGCTTCAAAGTGCTGGAAACCGCGAAATACACACAGGTGCTGTATCTGGAGCAGATTCAAACGGCCGGCAAATGGCTGAATAACCCGGAAATGACCGTGCGGGTCTATCACGACGCTCGCATGGCCGAGGTGGTGAGCTGCTTTCGTCAGCGTCAGATTCCAGCCGTCAATGACTATCCGAATCAGAAGATGCATCTGCCCGATGAAAAACTGCAACTGAACAGCTTTCTTGCCGACTGGCTGAACTACTGCATCAAGCACGGCCATTTGCCTTTCCAACTTGTCGCCAAAATGTGACTCTCATACTGGAAAAAAAACGGTCGCCGCATATATTCTCCGGAGCATAATATGCCAGGTAGTGAGGTCTGCGCTGCATGGTTGAAACTGGCTGCTGGAGGCCGATTCAGGTGGCGAATGAAAACGATATAGCGTTGCAGGTCATACAGCTGACAGACCCGCATTTGCGTCAAGACGAGGATGGCCTCCTACTTGGCATGAACACCCGTCGTAGTTTGAGTGCCGTCCTGGAGCTGGTGCAGCAGGATGGGCATGATCCCGATCTGGTGGTTGCGACAGGTGACATCTCCCAGGATGGCTCGGAAGAGTCTTACCAGAGCTTCCAGGAATATATGAGCGTGTTTAATTGCCCGGTGTATTGGTTTCTGGGCAATCATGACCGTCAGAGCGCCATGGTCCAGATTACGGCCGGTACGGAGGCCATGGACCGGGTCGTCGTGCGTAATGGCTGGAAGCTGATTTTTCTCGATTCATCCGTTCCCCATAAAGTCTTTGGTCGTTTGGGTAAAAATGAGCTGCGTCTGTTGGAAGAGGAGCTCAACCGCGACCCCGACCTGCATACCATGATTTGCTTCCATCATCACCCCATTGATATTAACAGTGCCTGGCTGGACGCCATCGGTCTGCGCAATCGCGAAGAGTTTTTCGAGATCGTCGACCGCTATGCCAATGTGCGGGTGATTCTGTGGGGGCATATCCACCAGGAGGTGGATTGTGAGCGAAATGGCGTGCGCCTGCTTGCCTCACCGTCCACTTGTGTGCAGTTCAAACCCGGTTCACAAGAGTTTGCCGTGGACGACGCGGCACCCGGCTACCGATGGCTGAACCTGATGCGGGACGGCTCGGTGGAAACCGGTGTCAGGCGCTGTGACCATCTCGACTTCGAAGTGGATCTGAACAGCACCGGCTATTGAGCACTGACGCCTCGGGGCTACTTGGTCCTGCTTTGGAGAGCGCATTGCTGCGGGGATTTGGGCTTCCGGGTTTGTTTCATTACACTTCGCCCTATTTCAAATCGAAAATCCTGTTTTCATGGCTGGTGAGAAGTTAGGTAGACATGTCCGTTCAGTCTCCGGTTGTGGTTTATTTGCATGGGTTTAACAGTTCACCTGACTCTCGCAAGGCGCAGATCCTGCGTGAGTGGGTCAAGGTGTATCGGCCACGGGTGCAGGTGGAGGTGCCGGCTTTGCCATACTCCCCCAAGGCAACGGCTCAATTGCTTGAGCAGTTGGCGCAGCAGTTGGGTTCCCGTTGGGTGGGCTGTATTGGCAGCTCTTTGGGAGGCTACTACGGAACTTGGCTGGCCCACCGTTATCAAATCCCCGCGGCACTGGTGAACCCGGCGGTGCGCCCCTATGAGTTGCTGACGGATTATCTGGGGGAAAACACCAACCTCTATACGGGCGAGCGGTATCTGCTCACAGAACAGCATATGCAAGAGTTGCTCGATCTGGAGGTAGGCGAGATCAGCCGCCCCGAGCTCTTTTTCCTGTTGCTACAAACGGCCGATGAAACGCTGGATTGTCGTCAGGCCGCCAGTAAGTTTGCCCAGGCTCGAGGCTGGATTGAAGGAGGCGGGAGCCATGAATTTAACGGCTTTGAACGCACCCTGCCGGCCGTATTCGAGTTTTTTGGCTGTTGAAAACGGGGGGACTTGGGGCGGGGCGCTTTTTCTCCATTGCTTTGAAGGAAGTGCCGGTTAATATAGGCGCCCAGGTGTTAGTAGAAATGCGTAGCAGGCGGATGCCAGCAGGTTTGGTGTCAACGGCAAATGAGAATGGACACTTTTATCGGCCGGCGCGCATCCCGAAGAGTTCAGTCATTAACCCAGTTCCAAATTAGGATATTTGATGCATGAGTTATATTCCGAGTGATCTGAAGTATTTGTCTAGCCATGAATGGGCGCGCCTGGAAGATGACGGTGAAACCGTAACGGTTGGAATCACCGATCATGCTCAGGAAATGCTGGGTGATGTGGTTTTTGTTGAGTTGCCGGAGGTGGGCGCTGAACTGGCCTCGGGTGATGAAGCCGGTGTGGTGGAATCGGTGAAGGCGGCGTCTGACATTTTCTGCCCGGTCAGCGGTGAGGTGATCGCGATCAACGAAGCCCTGGAGGAAAATCCGGAGCTGGTGAATGCCGACCCCTATAACGATGGCTGGTTCTTCAAGGTACGGATCAAGGATAAGACCGAGCTACAGACTTTGCTGGATGCAGAAGACTACGAAGAGGTTTGTGAGTCGGAGTAATGCCTCCGCCACAAATGTGACGCCCGAGCGCCCCGGTAGAACCGGGGCGCTTTCGTTTTGAGGCAGGGAGGAGCGAGTAAGTCAGGGAGCGGGGCGTGCGCTTAACTGCTTCAGCAGGGCAATGGTAAGGGCCTGCGCTTTAACCAGTTGCTCCAGGTGTTCGGCTTGGGGCGGTAGGCTGGCATCAAATAAAGGCCCTTTGATTTTGGAGGCTTCGGCCTGGAGCTGAGACAGCTGGGAGACGAGGTCCTGCTGACTCTCCGTCACGAACAGGGGCAGGATCTTGGTCACCGAATTCAAACTGGCCAGGAGGTCGCCGCGGCTGTTTTGGCTAAAGGTAGATTCTGGTTGCCAGGCCTCTTGTTGCTTGGCTGCGATGAGCGCGGCTTGCAGCGGAGCGCTGACTTCCTGATCCAGCACTTGAATGACCGCCCGATGAGCCCGGCGGTACTGCTCTTGTGGCGGCAGCGTTAGAAACTGGCTCGGATAGTGCCCTCCCGGCTGCCAGGCTTGAGCAAGGATTGCGACGTCCTCGGCAAGTTTCTGGGTGATCAAGGCGAGCAGTTGACGACGGCGCAGTTTGGCGGTGCCTTGCTCCGTGGTGGCCTGGTCGTCCGCCTGGGGCGGCGCTGACTCCCCCGGTGGGCGCTTGAAGTCATGCCAGGAGCGGCGTGTCTGTTGGCTGTGGCTCTCGCCCCATAGCAGGAATTCTAGCGGATGAAAGCCAAAGACCACGTAGTTTGGGTCACTGAATTGATGTTGCTCGTTTAAAGAGTCGAGAGTGATTGGGACGGACTCTGAGAACACCAGGCCGCTAAAAGGATAACCTTCTACCCGATCCAAATAGCCAGGCTCGAGTGGGTATAAATCCAGGCGACTCCGGAGAGAGTGTTGTACTTCGGCTTGCGGAATGGGGGCTTCCTCAAGAGGAGCCAGCTTAAGCAGCTGATAAATACGCACAGCCTTATAGGCTTGGTGGGCGGTACGCCAAGCATCACGCGCGGCCTTGTGACTGTCATTGCCGGGCTCTGCCAGGAAGGCGTTCACTTGCCGGGCGAGCTGATCTGTCGCTTCCTGCAAGGCTTGGTGAGCCTGCTGGGCATCCTGGAGCAGCTCTTGAGGCCAGTTTTCTGAACGGGCCTCATGGGTTGGGGCTTCCGTGGCCGGCTGGCTGGACTGAGGCGTGGAGTCTTGTGCTGGCCGGTCGCAGCCGGCCAGCATGAAGGTGATGAGTAACAGAGCAAGAGGTGTTCTCAAGCAACAGGCTCCTATTCCCGTAGGCTAATGACCTGCCAGCCCCGTTCGACAGCCAAGTTGTGCAAGGTTTGATCGGCATCGACGGCGACGGGGTTGCCCACCTGTTCCAGCAGGGGCAGGTCGTTGTGGGAGTCGCTGTAGAACCAGGCGTTCTTTAAGTCGTGAGGATTTTCCTGAAGCCAGTTCTGCAGGCGGATCACCTTGCCTTCCCGGAAGCTCGGTGTGCCTTGCACCCGGCCGGTATAGGCGCCATCCAGCAGTTCGGGATCGGTGGCGATTAACTCGTCCACCCCCAGCAATTCGGCAATGGGCTCAGTGATGAAACGGTTGGTGGCGGTAATAATCATCAGGTAATGCCCTTGCTGGCGGTGTTGCTCCAGAAGCGCCTTCGCCTTGGGAAGCATCATGGGGGCAATGCAGGTTTCCACAAAATGCTGGCGCCAGCGCAGTAAGTCATCCATCGGGTGGGCAGCCAGAGGTGCCAGGGAGAACTCCAGATATTGGTTCATATCCAACTGGCCGTCGAGATACTCCTGCATGAATCGATCATTGGCTTTTTTATAGGTTTCAGCATCCACGATACCCTGATCGACCAAATACTGTCCCCAGGCGTGATCACTGTCGCCGGCTAAAAGGGTGTTGTCGAGATCAAAAATGGCAAGGCTCAACTGACTATTCTCCGCAACAAATTTGGAATGCAGCGATTGTAGCACTAATGAATGCCCGGAGGTGGTGTCGGCAGCACGGAGCAAAGCGGGGAAAGCTCCCGGTTACGGGCCCGGTGCTCATAAATTATGAGGACGAACTATAAATTTCAGATAAACCGACTATAAATAATAAAAATGTAAGCAAAATCAGGCGATAAAAACTTTTTTAAAATGCCTTATCTCGGGCAAATCGAGGTTTGCTGAAATTGCTGATTTTGTGGAACAATGAGGCCAGTTCGAAACACTTTTGGGGTTAGTGACGTGATTGACGCCGATGGCTATCGTCCCAATGTTGGGATTATTTTGGCCAACCAGGAAGGAGAGGTTTTTTGGGCTCGGCGTATTGGGCAGGATTCTTGGCAGTTTCCCCAGGGCGGCATCAAAAAAGATGAGACTCCGGAGCAGGCCCTGTTTCGCGAGTTGCGAGAGGAAGTGGGCCTGATGCCGACGGATGTCGAGATCATCGCTTGCACGCGGGGCTGGTTACGCTACCGCCTGCCGAAAAAAATGGTGCGCTATAACAGTCAGCCCGTCTGTGTCGGGCAAAAGCAGAAATGGTTTTTGCTGCGCATGTTATCGCCCGATGCCCATGTCTGTGTCCACCATTCTGACTCTCCTGAGTTTGATGGCTGGCGCTGGGTCAGCTATTGGTATCCTCTGGGACAGGTGGTTTCGTTCAAGCGGGAAGTCTATCGGCGTGCACTCAAAGAGTTGGCACCACGTCTGATCAAGTCGTCTCATCGGGATGGAAAGGATTGGACAAAGTCTATTTGAGCTAGGGCGGAACAACACCGAATGCTGAGTGTTCTCAAAAGTATTGTGCAGGAAGTCAACGCTGCGGCGAATCTTCGGGAGGCGCTGGAGATTATCGTCAGCAGGGTTCAGGCTGCGATGAACACTCAGGTCTGCTCGATCTATCTGCAAGATCCCAATACTGACCGTTATTGGCTGATGGCGACCGAAGGGCTGAATAAAGCGGCGGTCGGCAAGGTTTCCCTGGGCTACAACGAAGGCCTGGTGGGTCTGGTGGGTAGCCGAGAGGAGCCGATCAACCTGCACGATGCCCAGGCACATCCCCGCTACCGTTATTTTCCCGAAACCGGCGAAGAGCGTTTCAAGTCTTTTTTGGGCGTACCCATTATCCATCACCGCAAGGTGCTGGGTGTGCTGGTGGTGCAGCAGCGGGAAAGCCGCAGCTTTGACGAAGGTGAAGAAGCCTTTCTGGTGACCATCTCCGCCCAGCTGGCGGGAGTCATCGCCCACGGTGAGGCCACGGGTGTCATCGGCGGTCGTGGCTTGACCGGGGAGCGCACCCGGGATGCCTGCTTCAACGGAGTGGCGGGGGCATCCGGGGTGGCCGTGGGACGAGGGGTGGTGGTGTACCCCCAGGCTGACTTGACGGCCGTGCCCGATAAAACGGTGGAGGACGTCGATAGCGAGGTGCTGCGCTATCAGGCGGCGGTTGAGGCCGTGCGCAAAGACATGCAGGCGCTGGGGGAAAAGCTTTCGGTGCAACTGCGCCCGGAAGAGCAGGCGCTGTTCGATGTTTATATCCGGATTTTGGATGACTCGGCGTTAAGCGGTGAAGTCATCAGCCATATTCAAAAGGGGCTGTGGGCCCAGAGTGCCCTGAAGCGGGTGATTCACGAATATGTGCGCCACTTTGAACTCATGGGGGATGACTACCTGCGTGAGCGGGCGGTGGATATCAAGGACCTGGGGCGGCGGGTGCTGGCCTACCTTCAGAAAAACGTGCAGGAACAGCGCACTTATCCGAAAAACACCATTCTGGTCAGTGAAGAGCTGACCCCCACCATGCTGGCAGAGGTGCCGAAGGACCGCCTGGCCGGTTTGGTTTCGGTGCGAGGCTCCAGTAACTCCCACGTTGCGATCCTGGCTCGGGCCATGGGCGTCCCCTGTGTGATGGGGGTATTCGATCTGCCCTTTGGTCAATTGGAAGGGCGTCGTCTGGTGGTGGATGGCTATAACGGCCAGATTTATGCCAGCCCTTCGGCAGAGCTGTTGAGCTTCTACAAATCCATTGTGGAAGAGGAACGGCAGCTGGTGAAGGGGCTGGAGAAGCTCCGGGACTTGCCGTGTGAGACCAATGACGGCCATCGGATGAAGCTCTGGGTCAATACCGGGCTGATGACCGATGTGGTGCGTTCGTTGAGTCATGGCGCTGAAGGGGTGGGCCTTTATCGCACGGAAGTGCCTTTTATGATCAACGAGCGCTTCCCCAGTGAGCAGGAACAGCGTGACTCCTATCGTGAGCAGCTGGAGGCCTTTGCACCCAATGTCGTCACGATGCGTACCCTGGATATTGGTGGCGACAAGGCGCTGAGTTATTTTCCCATTGTTGAGGACAATCCTTTTCTGGGCTGGCGGGGGATTCGGGTCACCCTGGATCATCCGGAGATCTTTCTGGTCCAGGTCAAGGCGATGCTGAAGGCAAGCGAGGGACTCAACAACCTGCGCATTATGTTGCCGATGATTTCCTGCGTGTCTGAAGTGGAAGAGGCCTTGCACCTGATCCATCGGGCCCACCATGAGGTGTGCGAGGAAGGCTTGAGCGTTTCGATGCCGCCGGTCGGTGTCATGATCGAGGTGCCTGGTGCCGTCTATCAGGTCAAGGAGCTGGCTGACCGGGTGGAGTTTCTCTCGGTTGGCAGTAATGACCTGACCCAATACCTGCTGGCGGTGGACCGTAACAATCCGCGAGTGGCAGGGTTATATCATTCCTATCATCCGGCGGTGCTGCAGGCCCTGTTTAAGATTGTCTGTGATGCCCATGCTGTAGGTAAACAGGTAAGTGTCTGTGGTGAGCTGGCGGGCGATTTGGGCGGTGCTCTGCTGTTAACGGCCATGGGCTATGACGCATTGTCGATGAACGCCGCGAGCTTGCCGAAGGTTAAAGCGGTGATCCGGCGGGTGTCATTAAGTTGGGCGCAAGACTTGTTGCGCCGGGTGATGAGCCTGGACAATCATCAGGTGGTGAAGGCCACCGTGGATCTGGCGTTGAAGGAAATCGGGATGGACCATTATCTAAGGCCGGTTCGCCCTATCGAATAAGGGGGGGGGGAGGTGACCCGATCTGGATGCTAGCAAATAGCATCACACAAGTGACAGGGAGTCAGGAACAGCAGGGTAGAGCGGGCTGTTGGCCAGTGGATTAGTATGATTATTCTAATTCGGCTTGCTAGGGTAACGGCAGACTCGACAAACTCTATGGAACGCTCACCATGCGAGTTACCCAAAGGGACAGGTTGTGCACAGAGCCTCATGCTACTTGCCGATGCTGTCTGAGCACAGGATGCCAGTTTGGACCATTGATGTGTGAGGTGAAACCATGGTGGCCAATCCGCCGGTAGATAGAAAAACCGCAAAAATCGGACTTGCCCTGGGGGGCGGAGGTCCGCTGGGCGGAATTTATGAAATCGGCGCCCTGCGGGCTCTGGACGAATCCCTGGAAGGGTTGGACCTAAACAACCTGCACGTGTATGTG
>Ga0209075_1000845_pt1 | contig 29522 bp, 24 predicted proteins | sample Stecom2011_FD_187523 | JGI IMG/M metagenome (GOLD analysis project Ga0209075, IMG submission 187523) | Agricultural soil microbial communities from Utah to study Nitrogen management - Steer compost 2011 (SPAdes) (version 2) | ecosystem: Environmental > Terrestrial > Soil > Agricultural land...
GGGCTGCTGGCGCTCGCTTATATTGTTATCCACAGAAGCTGTGGATAACTGTGTTGATAAGTTGGTTGTAAATGGCTGCAAGGCTGATGCTGTGGGGCTGTAGCTCAAATTGATGAAAAATCAAACGTTATAAAAAAGCCTTTACAATCAATATGTTAAGAGAGTTTTTAAAAGTTTTTAGTAAGCATGCAGAGAAAGTGCTAAATAAAAAAGTCAACCGTTAAAATGTGGACAAGTTTATTCAAATGCGCAGTTTTTGAGTTGACATCAGTGCGTATGTGGCGCTAGCGATGGTCAAAAAGTTCTAGTTTTTAAGCAGTGTTACTATTGGTACCGCAACTCTTTGCATCCGAATAGCTGCATTACCAGAGCCATCCTCTATACTCATCTCAAAGCTGTTACTCAGCGTAGCAATGCTTGGCGTATTCGCGAAGAGGATTAAGCGCAATGGGCTAAAGCGTAGTAAGATTAAAACCAATATATTTAATTGCAATTTAAAGCGTAGCCAAAGATGACCGTTAACCCTGCCAACCCAGATTATTTTGAGCAAGACAATGACGATTTAGCCATTGCTCCAGCACGCCCGGTGTTACAACCGCCACCGATGTACCGGGTACTGATGCTCAATGATGACTTCACACCAATGGATTTTGTCGTGGAGGTGTTAGAAAGTTTTTTTGCCATGAGCCGTGAACAATCAACACAGACGATGTTGGCTGTGCATAATCAAGGCTTTGCGGTGTGCGGTATATTTACCCGTGATATTGCTGAAACCAAAGCGCATCAGGTCAGTCAATATGCACGTGATTGCAATCACCCTTTATTGTGTGAAGTTGAAAAAGACGCATAAAGGTATGTGGCCTAAGTGAGGTGAAACCATGTTGAATTTAGAACTTGAGGTCACCCTCAATCTTGCATTTAAAGATGCACGCGTCAGTCGTCATGAATACATGACGGTAGAACATTTACTGTTGGCTTTATTGGATAACCGTGAAGCGGCTCGAGTGCTGCGTGGTTGTGGGGTCAATATTGAATTGTTGCGCCACGATTTGCGCACCTTTATTGAAAACACCACGCCATTATTACCTGAACATGCCGACGAAACAGATACTCAGCCAACCTTGGGTTTTCAGCGTGTGTTGCAACGTGCCGTATTCCATGGGCAAAGCTCAGGTAAAGACGAAGTAGGTGGCGCCAGTGTGTTGGTAGCAATCTTTAGTGAAGCTGACAGTCACGCGGTGTACTTGCTCAATCAACACAATGTGCAGCGCCTCGATGTGGTCAGCTATATCTCCCATGGTGTCGACAATGAGCGTTCCGAGCCCAATGCTCAGCAGTCTGACGCTGAAGGTGAGGATGGTGAGCGCGAAGCCGGTAGCAATCCTTTACTGGCCTATGCTCAAGATTTAAACGAGCAAGCACGCCAAGGTCGTATTGATCCTTTGATTGGCCGTGAGCACGAATTGGAGCGGGTTGCGCAAATCCTCGCGCGTCGTCGTAAAAATAATCCTTTATTGGTCGGCGAAGCCGGTGTAGGTAAAACGGCAATTGCTGAAGGCTTGGCGCGACGTATTGTCGATGGCGATGTGCCCGATGTGTTGCTCGGTAGTGTTGTCTACTCGCTGGATTTAGGTGCCTTGCTGGCTGGAACGAAGTACCGAGGCGACTTTGAAAAGCGTTTGAAAGCGCTGCTCAATGAATTACGTAAACGTCCGCAAGCGATCTTATTTATCGATGAGATTCACATGATTATTGGCGCCGGCTCCGCGTCTGGCGGTGTCATGGATGCTTCGAATCTACTGAAGCCTTTGCTGTCGTCTGGCGAGATCCGCTGCATTGGCTCAACCACTTACCAAGAGTTTCGGGAGATTTTTGAGAAAGACCGTGCTTTGGCGCGCCGTTTTCAAAAGGTCGATGTGACTGAGCCGTCGGTGGAGGACACTTATCGCATTCTGCAAGGCTTACAAGAAGGCTTTGAAAAACATCACCAGATTCCTTACACCGATGCCGCGCTGCGTGCTGCATCAGAGTTGGCCTCTAAGCATATCAATGACCGTTATATGCCAGATAAAGCCATTGATGTGGTCGATGAAGCTGGCGCCTATCAGCGGTTACAACCGAAAGAGTCACGTGCGGCCTGTATTGATGTGCGCCAAATTGAAGATGTAGTGGCAAAAATTGCCCGTATCCCAGCCCGGCAAGTCAGCAGCTCAGACAAAGAGCAGTTGCGTCACCTTGAGCGTGATTTGCGCTTAACCGTGTTTGGTCAAGAAGCGGCGATTGATGCTTTGGCGACGGCGATTAAACTGTCGCGCGCTGGACTGAAAGCGGCGAATAAGCCGGTGGGCTCGTTCTTGTTTTCTGGCCCTACGGGTGTCGGTAAAACAGAAGTGGCTAAGCAGTTGGCTAATTCTCTAGGCATTGAGTTGGTGCGTTTTGATATGTCGGAGTACATGGAGCGCCATACAGTATCGCGCTTGATCGGTGCGCCTCCAGGCTATGTTGGCTTTGATCAAGGCGGTTTACTAACGGAAGCGATCACCAAGCAGCCGCATTGTGTGTTGTTGTTGGATGAGATCGAGAAAGCCCATCCAGATGTCTTTAACTTATTGTTACAGGTGATGGACAACGGCACGCTGACCGACAATAACGGCCGCAAAGCTGACTTTAAGCATGTGATTTTGGTGATGACCACCAACGCCGGAGCTGAGTCTGCTGCGCGGGCATCGATTGGTTATGCCAAGCAAGACCACAGCACCGATGCTATGGAAGTCTTGAAGAAAACCTTCAGTCCAGAGTTTCGTAACCGCCTTGACAGCATCATTCAATTCAGCCGCTTAAGTCCTGAAACCTTGCAATCCATTGTCGATAAGTTCTTAACCGAACTGCAGGCGCAATTGGAAGAGAAACAGGTGCAGCTGGATGTCAGTGCTGCCGCGCGTGGCTGGTTGGCTGAGCATGGCTATGATGCTGATATGGGCGCACGGCCTATGGCACGCTTAATTCAAGATCATATTAAGCGACCTCTGGCAGAAGAGATTCTGTTTGGTGCGCTGGCGGATGAAGGCGGGATTGCCCAAATTGATGTTGATGACGAGCGCTTGGTATTGAAGTGTGTCAAAGCACGCAGTGCTGAACCAGCTTAGCCTTAGCGGCGTTGTTTGCAATACACAACTAAGAGCAGGTTGATTGCTTTAGCTGTGTATTTGATTTTTGGCTCATGTAGGACTCAATAGAAAACGCGCTACGGCGCGTTTTTTTGTAAGTTGCGTACTTGCTCTTGCAAAGAGCTGATGGTGCGATTGGTTTGTGCACGATAGGCATCAAAATCGGCAAGCGATGGTCCATTATTACTGGTGGGCGCTGGGCTAGAACGTTGCTCTAGCTCGCTGCGTATAATCAAAATATCTTGTTGCAGGCGCGTCAGGTCTGCGCTGGATACGGCACTCTTTTGCAGTGTCGCAAGCTGTGCTGCGATGCTTTGCAGATTTTTATCATACTCGCCCAGTTGGGCAAATTGTTGCTGATGGCTGGCGCTGGTTTTTTGCAGTGTCGCCAATCGTTTCTCTTGCGCTTCAAGACCTGTGCTGAGTTCTTTCTGTAATGTACTTAAAGTGTTTTTGTGCTGCTCGAGCGCTTGCTGTTGTTGCTCGCTATGCTTTTTTAATGCAGCCAAAGCATCTTGTGAGCTGCTGAGATCATTGTTGATTTTAGTCAGTTGGGTTGCGTGTGCAGAGGTACTGATCTGCTGTTGTTTGGCAGCTTCTACGGCAGCGCTTTCTATCTTATTAAGGCGCATTTTTAAGATTTCATTGTCACCCAGCACGCTGGATTCAGTGGCAGTGAATTTGCCGGAAATATCTTTAATTCGACCTTCGGCATCTTCACTGACCCGCGAGAAACTGTTTTGTGTGGCGACCAGCTGCTGCTCAAGCAGTTGCATACGTTGCATGCTCCACCAGACAAAGCTGGCGCTGGCGCAAAGCAGTGCAAAGGTGACTGCAGACAAGATACCGACTGCTTTACTCGATGATGGCGCAACGCTGCTAACCTGTGAATCGGTTGGCGCAGTAGAAGCGTCTGGGTCAGCCACTGGCGCAGGTTTGAGTGGCGTTTCAGTGCGAGCTGCGCTGAGGCTGGGTAAGTCATTGATTTCATCGTGTGCATCATTACGCATGTCAGTCGGTCGCTCTATTTGCTTAGCAGTAAAAGGTTAACAGTATAGTGTAAAAAAACAGGGCTCTTGTACCGCATTATAGAGCCTTAAGGTCTCGTCAAGTTCACAGATTAACGCGGCTTATGGTTAATTCAATGGCACAAGCCTAGGTAGCCGATTAAACTAGCAGCTTATTTTTCTTCTATCTCGAGGTTGCCCGATGAGCTTGTTTTTAGTGGGTCTGTTGATTGCTGCTATTTTAGTCTTGGCTTGGGGCGTCAGTTTGTATAACGCCTTGGTGCGCTTAAAGCACAGCGTCACTAAAGCCTGGTCAAATATTGATGTGCTGCTTAAGCAGCGCCACGATGAACTGCCTAAGTTGGTGGAAACCTGTAAACAGTATATGCAGCATGAACGACAAACCCTTGAAGCTGTGATCAGCGCGCGAAATGCTGTATCCAGTGCGCGCGAACAGCATGACATTGGCGCATTAGGTACTGCTGAAACAGGCTTGCGCTTAGGTTTGGGTAAGTTGTTTGCCTTAGCGGAAAACTATCCAGAGCTGAAAGCCAATGAAAGCTTTCAGTTTTTACAACAAAGGATCAGTGGCTTAGAGAATGGCATTGCTGATCGTCGTGAACTGTATAACGAAGCAGTCAATCTTAATAACGTGCGCATTGAGCAGTTTCCAGACGTGCTAATTGCTCGTTATTTCAAGTTTACAGCCGCTGAGTTATTGCGTTTTAGCGATGCTGAAAAAGCTGATGTTGATATCAAAAGCCTGTTTGGTTAAATCTCCGTGGATATTGTTGGCTTTAGTATTACCTTAGGGATCACCAGTGTCATTAGCTTGGGCAGTGGCTGGTGGTGCATCAATAACCTTAAGAAAGCCCGCTATTTGCTAGATACACCGACTTCAAAAGTACGCTCGGCAGCGCAAGGCTATGTCGAGTTGTACGGTGTCCTCAAACAAGGCATCGGTCAGCAGAGCGCGCCTTTAACCGGTGAGCCCTGCGTTTGGTGGTCGTTTGCAATTGACGAGCAAGTGCGCAGTGGTAAAAACAATCAGCGCTGGCAGCAGGTGGAAAAAGCCAGTAGCGCAGCGCTATTGTGTTTGAGTGATGGCACCGGCGATTGTCTGATTGATCCACAAGGCGCGCACGTTATTCCGTTGACTAAACAAGTGTGGTACGGCTCTACACGTCATCCGCGCCAAGCCTTGCCACGCAAAAACATATTGCAATCAATGCTCTCCGGAGTGAAACGTTACCGTTATACCGAGCAACGTTTACACGTTAATGAGCCGCTGTATGCCATTGGTGATTTTGTAACTCGTGCTGGCAGTCATGATGCTTTTGATTTGACGGCGACGCAGGGCGCGGTGATCCGCGAATGGAAAGACGATTTTAGCGGCTTGTTGCGGCGTTTTGATCGTGATCGTAATGGTCAGTTGGATGAGCACGAGTGGCAAAGAGTCCGCGATGCGGCAGAACAGGAAGCACAGCGTTTACACCGACAGCGCAGCGCTGATCCCGCGCAACATTTCTTACGCAAACCGCAAGAAAGCCAGCCGTTTATTTTGTCCAGTCATGGCGAAGATGACATTGCCAAGCGTTTTGTCTGGCAAGCTATTTTTGCTGCGTGTCTGTGCATCGGCACTGCCGTGGCAGCAGCTTTTATCATCAATAGTCAGCTTTAATGACTTACTTAATTGCTCAGATGCAAGCGTTCTAAAGCGTTCATCAGTACGCGCACTTTTTGGATCGATTCTTGATACTCATCTTGGCTGTTAGAGTCGAAGACAATGCCGCCGCCGCCCCAGCAACTGATATCACCATGATTGGCCAATAAGGTGCGAATCGTGATGGAGCTGTCCATTTCGCCACGGCAATCGAGGTAAAAAATACTCCCGCAATAAATACTGCGTACCTCCGCTTCCAACTCGCTAATGATTTGCATGGCGCGGCGTTTTGGCGCGCCGGTAATTGAACCGCCAGGAAAACTGCCAATCAGTACATCCAGAGCATCGTATTGAGCGGCAAGGGTGCCGGTAACGCTGCTAACCATGTGATGCACATTTGGATAGCTTTCTAAAGCGAATAACTCAGGTACACGAATACTGCCCGTGGCGCAGTAACGGCCTAAGTCGTTACGCAGTAAATCAACAATCATTAAGTTTTCGGCGCGGTCTTTGCGGCTAGCTAACAGTTCATCTGCCTGAAATTGATCCTCGGCTGCGTCGTGACCACGGGCGCGAGTGCCTTTGATTGGACGGCTTTCAACTTGGCGCTGGCGTACTTCAATAAAACGCTCGGGTGACAGACTCAGAATTGCTTGCTCGGCATTGACGCGAATAAAGCTGGCAAAAGGGGTGGGGCAGCTATCGCGTAAGCTGCTGTACGCTTGCCATGGATCGCCTTGATATTGGCTGCGAAAACGTTGGGTGTAATTGACTTGGTAGCAATCACCGGCAGCAATGTAGGCTTGCACGCGCTGCAAGGCTTGATGGTAGACTTGCTCGCTAATACTTGGGCTGAATGGGGCTAGCAAGCTAAATGCTGTGACAGCGGCTACTGAGGTGCTCTTGGCTGAACTGAAGCGCTGCAGCAGTGCATCAATCCGCGTTTGCGATACTTGCGCGTGGCACATCAGCCAACAACGTTGTGTTTGATGGTCACTGATCAGCGCCCAATCGTATAAACCCACTGTAGCACTGGCTAGGCCTTCAATCTCACTGGCTTGCGCCAGTTCATTGAACTCATACGACAAATAGCCAATCAGGCCACCGGTAAAAGGCAGTTCAATGTCATCGGCTGGCTGGGATTCTGGCAGTTGTTGCAAGAGTGCACGGCAGCGCTGGGAAAAGTCAGCGGTGGACTCATTCTTGTGCGGTGTAATGGTTGCTAAGGGCCAGGCACTCAGTAGGTCATAGCGACCACGTTGACTATTGGGTTTGCCAGAATCCAGCAGCACAGCTCCGTCTTCTGCATGCAGTTGACTGAAGTAGTGCCGCGGATCGGCGTGGTATTCAATAGCAAACAGATGACAGGTCAGCATAAGCACTGCTTGTGCTCGGCAGTCTAATTACAGCGCTGCCAAGCACAAAAGCCTCGTGAGTATTATTGAGAAGGAATAGAGGCGAATAAGTTCTGGGTAAAGCGCACGCGCTCTTCAACAGATTCGCTGATGCCTTTGCTTTTCAGTTCAGCTAAATGACGCTCTACCGCATGGGTACGCAAGGTTAAGCCAGCGTTATTAGCGATTTGAATATTCAAGCCTGGACGAGCGTTGAGTTCAAGAATCAACGGGCCTTTGTCTTGGTCAAGAACCATGTCGACACCAATGTAGCCCAGCCCACAGAGCTCATAGCAGCCCGCAGCCAATGTCATAAAACCATTCCAGTCAGGCAGCTGGACACCGGCCACCAGCGTGCTGGTGTCAGGGTGCTTGTTGATTTTATTGTTCAACCACGTACCTTGCAGCGTTGTGCCTGTGGCTAAGTCAACACCTACACCGATCGCACCTTGGTGTAAGTTGGCTTTACCGCCAGACTGGCGTGTTGGCAGACGCAGCATGGCCATCACTGGATAGCCCATCAAGACAATGATGCGAATATCCGGTACGCCTTCGTAACTGATACTTTTAAACAAAGGATCAGGCGTCACACGGTATTCAATCAGGGCACGATCGCGTGAACCACCGAGCGAGTAGAGTCCAGTTAAGATGCTGGAAATCTGGTGCTCAATTTCTTCATGGCTGATGATTTTACCGGAGATCGTCTTGTAGCGATCTTCAAAGCGATCAGCGATGACTAAAATACCGTCACCGCCAGCACCCATCGCAGGTTTAATCACGAAGTCAGTACGTCCAGCTAGAATACTATCGAGCTTCTCGATTTCTTTTTCTGTAGAGATGACGCCATACATTTCTGGCACGTTAATGCCAGCGCTGATGGCGCGCTCTTTGGTGAGGATCTTGTCATCAACAATTGGATACAAATTGCGCTTGTTGTACTTCAGGACATAATCGGCATTACGTCGATTAATACCCATGATGCCTTTGGCGCTGAGCTCGCGCCACGTTTTAATTAAACCAAACCCAAACATGGCATCAGTCCTTTAAGAAGGCTTTGAAACGGAACAGTTCTGTTAAGCGATAGCCGCGGTAGCGACCCATTGCCAACATAAAGCCAACCATGATCAGCAGTACTGCTGGGAAGGTGAAGATAAAGTAGGCCAGTTCAGGAATGCTCATGAGGTAATGGGATAATGCTGCAGCGAACAGGGTGCCGACTGCAACTTTAAACGCATGATTACCGCCGCGCTCTTCCCAAGTGATGGAGAGACGCTCAATGGTCATGGTTAAAATCACCATTGGGAACAGCGCCACTGACAGGCCGCGCTCTAAGCCGAGCTTATGGCTGAACAAGCTGATCACTGCAATCAGTACCACGACAAAGGTTAAGACCACCGAGAGCCTTGGTAGCATCTGCAATTTAAGATGTTCTAAGTAAGAACGCAGCGATAAACCGAGCGTAGTAATGATGGTAAATAAGATGATACCGAAACCCAGTTGAGTTTCGCGGAAAGCCAGAGCAATCAGTACCGGGGTAAAAGTACCCAATGTTTGTAGACCGCCGAGGTTACGCAGAATCAAAATTACCATCACGCCAAGCGGAATCATAATCATGATTTGGTAAGTTTGCTGGGTCTGCAGAGGCAAGCCATACAATGAGTAATCGAGGAAACCTTCTGCGGTGTTTTCATTGCTGAGCTTGGCTAAGCGAATGGCGTTCATTTCGCTGTTATTTAGAGCAAAAGTCACTGCAACTTTACTGCCGCCGTCTAGAGAAACCAGAGGTTCGTCACCAAACCACCAAATCATGCGGTCTTTTGGTAAACCTTGTTCGCCCGACTGCGGGTTGAAATACAACCATTTCTCACCGTTAAAGCTGCGCAACCATAACTCTGGAGATTGTTGTACATCGGCTTCCAAGCGAATGGTGTGTAAACGCTGCATGGGTACGTGAGCAATCGACAGCAGCAGGTCAATCACGGCCGCTTTGCGCTCACTGGATGTGTCGCCGCCGAGCAGTAAGCGAATATTGTCATCAGAGGTGTTGTTGACGCGCTTAATGGTTTCGCTGATAAAAGTTTCCACATCGGCTGAGTGCTGGCGAATTGGCGCAAGCAAAGCTTCCGCAGCAATTTTTTCTGCACCTTCAATCGGTAAGCTTTCGCGATAAATAGAGCCCTTCGCTTTAATTTGCTCGCCACTGTAGCGTTTGGTCATGACTAAACGGTAGTACAGCGTTTGCTTACCACTGGCACGACGGGCAGACCAAGTGACACGGCGATTGTCTTCGTTATGGTTAACGCTGACGCCGTAATTGTTGGAAATAAAGCTTTCATTGAGGCTGACGTAATCTTGGTTGAGCGGCGGCACAAACATGTGCAGTTTGACCGGCTCGCGCGGGTTGGCTTGGAATTCAACCTTGGCATCAATGTTCCAGAGGTTATCTGTTTCATCTTCTGAAACAGGAATGCCGAGCACAAAAATTTGGTAGGCCGTTACCGAGACTCCAATAATGACACATAGAGCGATTAATATTTTTAGATGCAGTGTCAGAGAACGCATGATAATTACTCGGCAAAGGCTGTAGTGATGTTATGGGTGTCGCACTGTGGTTTACCCACAGAGTATTTTAAAGCTGGATCAATCAGAGCATCAAATTTCTTTAAAGCGCTAGAGCCGAGCAAAAATGGGTATTGGAAGGTACTGCGGTCAGTCAAGTTGACTTCAATAGTGCGCAGTGCGCTACCCATGCAAACCGACATTTTAACCACTGGGCGCGGCGTGTAGCTTTTGTCCTCTTCGGGATCATAGTCTCCGGAGCGACGCTTGATTTTACTGATGCGCGCCAACGGCAGTTCAAAAGCACGCTCATGAGCTTCGTCTAAGGCTAAATAGAAACGCACCCATGACTTGCCATCACGCTTAAAACGCTCAATATCACGCGCACTGAGCGAGGCTGTTTTCGCACCAGTGTCTAACTTGGCGGTCATGTGCATATCAATGTCAGCAATATATACATGCTCATTTAAGCCATAAATGCTTTTTTCGTTGATATCGCTGGTTTCGTTAGCTGAAGTCATAGTCGGTAGTAAAACAAGGCACGCTAATAGTGCAATAAAATTAAGTCTCATAGTTCTCGCAAATATAACAATGTGAGTTTATTACCATCATGTTAGCACTTGATCTTGCTAGCAGCGGTGCAAATTAGCTTCCCAGCTCTGCTTTACTTGATCGGTGCGTATTCTAATCGGCAATCTTAAAAATAACCATGTAATCCTATAAGTAGCTGGTTTTCTATTGCAAGTGCTGGGTTGTAGCCGCGTCTAGAGTTTGCCATAAAGCTAAGATTGCATGTTTATAGAGTGTCATGTGTTCGACCTTGGTATGAAGATTGTCGACAATGTGTCTGTACTTGTTGACACCTTTCGCCATGGAATGTAGTTTTCAGGCATTCTTTAATCAAAGGTGTCAACACTGTGCTGGATGTTCTTGAAGACGCAACGCGTATCTCGAATGAGTCTGCGACCTTGTCAGAGCAAGTATTTCGTAGTATTCAAGCGGCGATTGTCTGTGGTGACATTGCTCCCGGCAGTAAAATCTCTGAGCCAGAGTTGGCACGTACCTATGGCATCAGTCGTGGTCCGTTACGTGAAGCCATTCATCGCTTAGAAGGACAGCGGCTCTTAGTTAGGGTTCCGCATATTGGTGCGCGGGTTGTGGCCTTGTCCCATGCTGAGTTGATTGAACTCTATGAAATTCGCGAATCTTTAGAAAGCATGGCGTGCCGTTTGGCCGCTGAGCGCATGAGTGCCGCTGAGATTGATGAGTTACGTGCGGTGCTGGATACCCATGAGCGCGATGCAGCCTTCCAAGCGGGTGTTGGTTACTACCAGCAAGAAGGTGATTACGACTTCCATTACAAAATAATTCAAGGCAGCGGCAACCAGATGTTGGTTAAGTTGCTGACAGAAGAGCTGTATCAGTTGGTGCGTATGTACCGTATTCAATACTCGACCACGCCCAACCGTCCACAGCAAGCCTTTAAAGAACATCACGGCATATTAGATGCCATTGCTTCTGGCGATGGTGAATTAGCTGAGTTACTGATGCGCCGCCACATTGCTGCATCGCGGCGCAATATTGAGCGTCATTACCAAGGTGCCAATGACACCGTTAAATCCCTACGAGGTAAATTATGAGTCGTACAACTCCAGGTCAACGTTTTCGTGATGCGGTTGTTGAAGAAAGCCCGCTACAAGTTATCGGTGCCATCAACGCCAACCACGCTTTACTCGCACAGCGCGCTGGCTTTAAAGCGATTTACCTGTCAGGCGGCGGTGTTGCTGCAGGCTCCTTGGGCTTACCTGACTTAGGTATTACCGGTTTAGAAGATGTATTGATTGATGTGCGTCGTATCACTGATGTCTGTGATCTGCCGTTGTTAGTCGACGTTGACACCGGTTTTGGCTCGTCTGCCTTTAACGTGGCGCGTACGGTTAAATCGATGATTAAAGCCGGCGCTGCCGCGATCCATATTGAAGACCAAGTCGGTGCTAAGCGCTGCGGTCACCGCCCGAATAAAGAAATCGTTACTCAGCAAGAAATGGTCGATCGTATTAAAGCGGCTGTGGATGCACGTACCGATGACAGCTTTGTGATTATGGCGCGTACCGATGCTTTAGCGGTGGAAGGTCTGAACTCTGCATTAGATCGCGCTGCTGCTTGCGTTGAAGCCGGTGCTGACATGGTGTTCCCTGAAGCCATTACCGAGCTAGAAATGTACAAACTGTTTGCTGAGCGCGTCAATGCGCCAATTTTGGCCAATATTACTGAATTTGGTGCTACGCCGCTATTCACAGTGGACGAGCTCAGAACTGCCAATGTTGGCTTGGTTCTATATCCATTGTCAGCCTTCCGTGCGATGAACAAAGCTGCGGAAAATGTCTACAACGCCGTGCGCCGCGATGGCACGCAAAAGAATGTGATCGATACCATGCAAACTCGTATGGAACTGTACGATCGCATCAACTACCACGCTTTTGAGCAGAGCTTAGATGCTTTGTTTGCTCAGAAAAAAAGCTAACTTCGAGTTGATCACCGGATCGAGTGATAACCAATAATAAAAGTATGAGGAATACCCTAATGGCTGAAGCAAAGAAAAAAGTACTAAGCGGCGCGGGCTTACGTGGTCAGATTGCCGGCGAAACAGCGCTATGTACTGTGGGTAAAGAAGGCGCTGGTTTAACCTACCGTGGTTATGATGTGCGTGATTTAGCGGTACATTGCAAAACCTTTGAAGAAGTTGCTTATTTGCTGCTTTACGGACACTTGCCAAATCAGAGCGAGATTGATGCCTATCTAAAGCGTCTGCATGCTATGCGTGATTTACCTGCGACTTTGAAAGAAGTCTTAGAGCGCATTCCAGCTGATGCTCATCCGATGGATGTGATGCGTGTGGGTACGTCGATGCTCGGTACTTTAGAGCCAGAGTTGAGCTTTGAGCAGCAGCACGATGTGGTTGATCGTCTGTTGGCCGCTTTCCCTGCGATCTTGCTGTACTGGTACCGCTTCAGCCATGACGGCGTGCGCATTGACTGCATGACCGATGAGCCCGATATCGGCAGTCACTTCTTGGCGTTATTGCATGGTAAATCGCCAAGCGCATTGCACCGTGAAGTGATGAACGTTTCACTGATTCTCTATGCAGAGCATGAGTTTAACGCGTCAACCTTTACGGGTCGTGTCTGTGCGTCAACCTTATCTGATCTGTACTCGTGCATCACCGGTGCGATTGGTTCACTACGTGGACCTTTGCATGGCGGTGCTAACGAAGCAGCGATGGATCTGATTGATCGTTTCAGCTCACCAGAAGAAGCGGTCGAAGAGTTACGTGCGATGATTGCCCGTAAAGATTTGATCATGGGCTTTGGTCATGCGATCTACCGTGACTCTGATCCACGTAACGAAGTGATTAAAGGTTATGCGAAGAAACTGGCTGACGAAGTGGGTGATACAGTGATTTACCCAGTGTCTGAAGCCATTGAAAGCTTTATGTGGGATGAGAAACGTTTATTCCCGAATGCTGACTTCTTCCATGCTTCGGCGTATCGCTTTATGGGTATTCCAACTCCGCTATTTACGCCGATTTTTGTTTGCTCGCGCGTTACCGGTTGGGCTGCACATGCCTTTGAACAGCGTGCTAATAACCGCATTATTCGCCCAAGTGCTGAATACATTGGTGAAGAGCATCGCCCAGTACCGCCTGTTAGCGAGCGCTAAGAGTTTGAGCGCTTAAGCTGAGCCAGCAACCAGCGGTGTGAATGCACTGCTGGTTTTTCTGCTTAGGCTGGCTGCGTTCTCCCTGTTTATCTGATGGATTTAAAACGTTATGAATACCGAATTCCGTAAAAAACTACCCGGCACAGCGCTCGACTATTATGACGTGCGTGAAGCTGTCGATGCCATTGAACCTGGTGCTTACGCCAAGCTGCCTTACACATCACGCGTCTTAGCCGAAAACTTAGTGCGCCGCTGCGAGCCCGGTGAGCTTACGGATTCGCTTAAACAGTTGATTTATCGCAAAAGTGATCTGGATTTCCCTTGGTATCCAGCGCGCGTCGTGTGTCACGATATTTTAGGTCAAACCGCCTTGGTTGACTTGGCTGGCTTGCGTGATGCGATTGCCGAGCAGGGCGGTGATCCGTCCAAAGTCAATCCAGTGGTACCCACCCAGTTAATTGTTGACCACTCGTTGGCAGTTGAGCACGGTGGCTTTGATCCAGATGCCTTTGATAAAAACCGTGTCATTGAAGACCGTCGTAACGAAGACCGCTTCCACTTTATTGAGTGGACCAAAACGGCCTTTAAAAACGTCGATGTGATTCCGGCGGGTAACGGCATCATGCACCAAATCAACTTGGAGAAAATGTCTCCGGTGATTCAGGCGCGTGACGGTGTAGCTTTCCCTGATACCTGTGTCGGCACTGACAGCCACACCCCACACGTGGATGCCTTAGGTGTGCTGGCCATTGGTGTTGGTGGTCTGGAAGCGGAAACCGTGATGTTGGGTCTGCCATCGATGATGCGCCTGCCAGATATTGTTGGTGTTGAGTTGTTGGGGCAGCGTCAGCCCGGCATTACTGCCACTGATATTGTTTTAGAGTTAACTGCATTCTTGCGTAAAGAGCGTGTAGTGGGTGCCTACTTAGAGTTCTTTGGTGATGGTGCGGCAAGCTTGTCGATTGGTGATCGCGCCACCATTTCTAATATGACCCCTGAGTACGGCGCCACTGCCGGTATGTTCTATATTGACGGACAAACCACTGAGTACTTAACCCTGACTGGTCGTGAGCCAGAGCAAGTAAAACTGGTGGAAAATTACGCCAAAGTCACGGGCTTATGGGCGGATGACTTAAAAGATGTTGAGTATGAGCGCGTGCTGACGTTTGATTTGTCTAAAGTCGGCCGCAACATGGCCGGTCCTTCTAACCCGCATGCACTGGTTTCAACCAGTGACTTAGCTGCCAAAGGCATTGCTGGCGCGTGGGAAAAAGAAGAGGGCTTAATGCCCGATGGCGCAGTGATTATTGCCGCGATTACCAGCTGCACTAACACCAGTAACCCGCGCAACGTGATTGCGGCAGCCTTGATTGCCCGCAATGCCAACAAAATGGGCCTAGAGCGCAAGCCTTGGGTGAAAACCTCGTTTGCCCCAGGCTCTAAAGTGGCAGAACTGTACCTCAAAGACGCCAACTTACTGGAAGAACTTGAGCAGCTCGGTTTCGGTATTGTGGGTTTTGCGTGTACGACCTGCAACGGGATGAGTGGTGCTTTGGATCCAGTGATCCAGCAAGAAATCATTGATCGCGATCTCTACGCCACCGCGGTGTTGTCCGGTAATCGTAACTTTGATGGCCGTATTCACCCGTACGCCAAACAAGCCTTCTTAGCTTCGCCGCCTTTAGTCGTTGCTTATGCAATTGCCGGTACCATCCGCTTCGATATCGAAAAAGATGCGCTGGGCCATGATAAAGACGGCAATCCTATTACCCTGAAAGACCTGTGGCCAACCGATGCAGAGATCGATGAGATTGTTGCTGCTAGCGTGAAACCATCGCAGTTCAATCAGGTTTACATCCCAATGTTTGATCTGGGCTCGATTACCCAATCACCGAGCCCGCTGTATGACTGGCGTCCGATGAGTACCTATATCCGTCGCCCGCCGTACTGGGAAGGTGCTTTAGCTGGCGAGCGTACGATGAAAGGTATGCGTGCCTTAGCCGTGCTGGGTGATAACATCACCACTGACCACTTGTCGCCCTCCAACGCGATTATGATGGACAGTGCCGCCGGTGAATACCTGCACAAAATGGGTGTGCCAGAAGAAGATTTCAACTCTTACGCAACCCACCGTGGTGATCACCTCACCGCGCAACGTGCGACCTTTGCCAATCCAAAACTGTTTAACGAAATGGTTCTGGACGAGCAGGGCGAAGTACGTCAAGGCTCGTTCGCACGCATTGAGCCAGAAGGCACAGTCACTCGCATGTGGGAAGCCATTGAGACTTACATGGAGCGCAAACAGCCGCTAATTATTGTTGCCGGTGCTGACTATGGTCAGGGCTCATCGCGTGACTGGGCGGCAAAAGGTGTGCGTCTGGCCGGTGTCGAAGTGATTGCCGCTGAAGGTTTTGAGCGTATTCACCGTACCAACTTGATTGGTATGGGCGTATTGCCGCTGCAGTTCGCTGAAGGTACTACTCGCATCACATTAGGTTTGGACGGTACTGAAACCTATGATGTTGAGGGCGAGCTCAAGCCTGGTAACACCATGACTTTAATCATCACTCGTCGTGACGGTAATATTGTCCGTGTGCCGATGCTCAGCCGTATTGATACCGCTGCAGAGCAGGTGGTCTATGAGGCCGGTGGTGTATTGCAGCGTTTTGCGCAAGAGTTTCTTGCTGAAACTGCCAGTGCCTAATGCTGGTTGATGCATAACCCAACCCGCTAAGCGAGCTGACTTGCTTAGCGGGTTATTATTTTCTGCTGGTTGCGTATTTGCGACCACTGTTATTTCTAGCGTTAACTTAGGGAGATTCCATTATGAGTCAGGTCCCACAAATTAAAATTCCGGCCACTTATATCCGTGGCGGCACCAGTAAAGGTGTGTTTTTCCGTATTGATGATTTGCCTGAGGCGGCGCAAAAGCCAGGTGCCGCGCGCGATAATCTGTTGCTACGCGTGATTGGTAGTCCAGACCCATACGGTAAGCAAACTGACGGCATGGGTGGTGCGACTTCGAGTACCAGTAAAACGGTATTGTTAGCGAAAAGCACGCAGCCGGATCACGATGTCGATTATCTGTTTGGCCAGGTCTCGATTGATAAGCCCTTTGTTGATTGGAGCGGTAACTGCGGTAACTTAACCGCGGCTGTGGGCTCGTTTGCGATTTCTAACGGCCTGGTTGCGGCGGACAAGATTCCAGAAAACGGCATCTGCACCGTGCGTATTTGGCAGGTCAATATTGGCAAAACCATTATTGCTCATGTGCCGATTAGCAATGGTGAAGTACAAGAAACCGGTGACTTTGAACTGGATGGCGTGACCTTCCCAGCTGCTGAAGTGCAAATCGAGTTCTTGGATCCTGCCGATGGCGAGGGTGATGATGCAGCGATGTTCCCCACTGGTAATGTGGTAGATGATCTCGTTGTGCCCGGCGTTGGTACGCTAAAAGCCACGCTGATCAATGCCGGTATTCCAACCATCTTTGTTAATGCAACAGATATTGGTTACACAGGTACTGAGTTGCAGTCAGCGATTAATAGCGATAAAGAGGCATTAGCTAAATTTGAACTGATCCGCTCGCACGGTGCAGTGAAAATGGGCTTGATCAAAGATGTCGCCGAAGCGGCTGCACGTCAACACACGCCAAAAGTAGCCTTTGTTGCGCCGCCTGTGGATTATGTCTCCTCCAGCGGTAAAGCTATTCAAGCGGCAGACATTGATGTATTGGTGCGTGCGCTATCGATGGGGCAGTTGCACCACGCAATGATGGGTACTGCAGCAGTGGCGATTGGTACAGCAGCTGCTATCCCCGGAACTTTAGTCAACTTGGCAGCGGGTGGCGGTGATCGCCAAGCAGTCAACTTTGGCCATCCATCCGGTACTTTGCGGGTCGGCGCAGAAGCAGCGCAAGAAAATGGCAAGTGGATAGTTAAAAAAGCCATTATGAGCCGCAGTGCGCGTGTTTTGATGGAAGGCTGGGTACGTATTCCAGGTGACTCTTTCTAGAGCACTCCAAAGCGGTACCTGAAATAAAAAGCGCTCTATATGAGCGCTTTTTATTATCTGGATAATAGCCTGAAGTAGGATGGCTTCTGGTGGGCAATAACGACGCCAATAATAGGCCTAAAGCCGGCTAAGACTGCTCGGCAAAAAACTAAAGGCCCTGCAGGTAGGCTACAAAGGGAATAAACCGCCTAAGCCTGCTAGTCTTAGGCTGCTTTAGCATAGGCAGGTCGAACAATAGGGGCTTTTTGCCTGCTCTATACACCAAATGTATTAAAAATAGGCTGCAGGATACAGCGAAAAAGCGTTATAACAGTGCTAGACCAGCTAAGGCTTTGTAGGTTCGAGCCTGCTGTTAAAATCGTTAGGAGTTTTTATTGTTTACTGATTTGTTATTTGAAGAAGGATTTACCAAAGTGGATGCTGAGCTGGATGTGATCTTCGTGCCCACCGATGATTTGGTCGTTGAGGCTATGTTGAAAATGGCGGCGGTCACTAAGGACGATATTCTTTATGACCTTGGCTGCGGTGATGGCCGTATCGTCGTGGCTGCAGCGATGGAGCGTGAGGCGCAGGCTGTCGGTGTTGATATGGATCCGCGCCGTATTGCTGAAGCCAATGCATTGGCTGAGACGGTCAGCGTGACTGATCGAGTGAAGTTTCTGCAAGAGGATCTTCTTACTGTCGACTTTAGTGCGGCAACAGTGCTGACCTTATACCTGCTGCCATCACTCAATCTGAAGTTAAAAGCGCGCATCTTAAGCGAGTTAAAGCCAGGTACTCGAGTGATTGGTCATGCCTTTAATATGGGGCGCTGGCAGCCAGACGCAAAGCGTGCGATGGGTGGCGTGTATATTTATAAATGGGTGGTTCCCGCGCCAGTGCATGGCACTTGGGAATGGCTGAGCGAAGAGGGTAAGGTTTACCGCGTTGAGTTGCTGCAGGCGTTTCAAATGCTCAGCGGTCAAGCGTGGATTGATGGACAAGAGGTTGATTTGCTGGAAGCGAAAATGCTGGGTGATCGTGTGCATTTATCGATAAAAGCCAGCGATGCTGAAGAAGCCGATCTGTTTATTTCGATCTATCGAGAGGGCCAGTTGCTACCGGCAGCAGATAGCAAACAAGTGTCGGTTGGTGTACGAATTAGCGTTTAACACAATTCAGCGCAATGCCCAGACAAGTCTTAACTTGACTGGGCATGATCTCATTTAGGTCTTTAGAAGGTTGCGCAATGACCACCAGAGGGCGCTTGGCCTGAACCAATGGCAATAACAGGTGCTTCTAAGCGCAGGTTGACTGGTTCAGCGTTGTGCCAGTCCCAAACAAAGAAGCCGACCAGTAGGGTCCAAAACACCACAATACGTACGCTACTTAATCTATTCATCTCAATATCCAAAATAACGGCGCACACGTACACCAATCAATGAGCCCAAGAAAGCCATCACGACCCAGATCCAACCGTGAATGCTGCCGGTGGAAATCCCGCTGACCATTGCCCCGACATTACAACCAAAGGCTAAACGTGAGCTGTAGCCCAATAAGAAGCCAGCAATGATGCCGACAATCCATTGTTGCGTATTGAGCTTGTTCGGTTTGCCAGATTTATTGCGTGAAAAAATCCATAGCGCACCGGCCAAAATTCCAATATTGGTGATCGAGGTCAGGTCTAAAAATACCGACTGCTGCAAGGCTGTCGCATTAACCGGCTGACTCCAGAACGCATTAACTGTCGGGTCAAACAGGTTGCCGGCTTGAGCAATTTTTGCCGCCCATAAACCGAAGCCATACACCACGCCCCAAGGCTTGCCAGCAATCACTAAGATCAGTACGGCTAATACAGCAATCAGGACTGCGCCAACGATTAAGTTTTTATTCAATAGGCTACGCGATACGCTGCTGGTTTTTGACCACCACCAAGCGGCTAATGCCAGCACAATCAAACCGAGGTAAGTCAACCCTAGTGCGCCGCTCAAACCCACTTCTTCGACTAAGCCTACGGGTTGCACGCTGCCCAAGTCGAGCCACCAGCCCAAGTGTGCGGAGCCTAAGAAACTGCCCAGCGCAAACACTGGCAGAATGGCCATGTTCAATGGAATGCCTAAGCCAGCTTTATATAGAGTGCCGGAGCCACAGCCATCAGCAATTTGCATGGCGCCGCCAAATACTAAAGCACCCACTAAAAGACTAATACTCGGTGGGCCTAACGCAGCGCTGAGCTCGGTTGGGAAGCTGGCCAGCAGAGGCATGGAGAAGGCTGCAGCAACGGCCAGCAAAATCAGTTGAGCAAAGACTCCACTGGCATCGCGCTGCTCAATTAAATTACGCCAACCTGTGGTAAAGCCAAAGCGCGCCCCGGCCAGTACTACGCCTAAGCCAATACCAACCATGAACAGCAAACTTTGCCGTACTGAGACAAACCAAAACAAAAACACGGCAAAGGCGGCGAAAACCACTGTTAAAGCTAAACGATTTTTCATCTTAGTCATTCACCAACTTAGAAAACTTTGCTTTGATTTGCTCTAAACGACTAGGTGTATTTTCCATGGGTAAACTTTTTTTATCTTGAGTCCATTCAGCTAGCGAGGCAGGGTAGAGGCGCACATCTTTTAAGCCGGCAAGTTCTGAGAGGACAAACCAATTGGTTGCTGCCCAGTGACCGGTATTACAAAAAGACACGGTTTCTTGTGCTTGATCTAAACCTTGGCTACGTACCAGTTCTTTGATTTCAGCAACCGGACGAATGCGCGTGTCATTGTCATTGAACCACTGAGTAAAAGGGGTGTTTTGCGCAGTGGCAATGGTACCGCCGGTGCTGGCTGTCGGCGCTTTGACCTGGCCTTGGTAAAACAGCGGCGGACGCGCATCAAGTAACTGATAGGTCGTGTCCTGCTGAGTGATCTTCTCGAGCAATTGGTCTTTTGATATGACTAATTTTGAGTTGTTTTGTACCGTTAATTGGCTGGCTGATACTTGAGTCGCATCGCTGCTAATGGCTTGCTGCGCCAATTGCCATTGCTGAAAACCACCATTAAGCACGCTTAAATCAGTTAAGCCTAGGTATTTAAGGGTCCAATATACCCGTGCTGCTGCACCAAAGTCGGTTTCATCAACGCCGCTGGAGTAGACAACAATTGGTTGTTGATCGGTCAAGCCGAGTTGACGTACAAGCTTTTCAAAGTAAGGGTTATCAGACAGCTGTCCTGGATTATCAGCAGGTCCGCGCCATTGCCCGTATGGAGCCGATACGGCACCTGGAATATGGCCGGCGGCGTAGTCATCTGGACTGCGGATGTCGATAATTTGCAGTTGCGGGCGAGCTGCCAGCGCTTCACTCAGTTCTGTTGCTTCTAAAAGAGGCTGATAAGTGGCGGCTTGAACACTGCCCAATGCCAAGGATAAAAAAAACGCCAAGCTGGCGCAGAAGTATTTCATGTTGGGAACTCCTTGATCTATGTGGCATATGTTCGCATAGCAGCCACTTTGGCAAAAGGAATCAATTGATCTATGGTTATATAAAGTTTATTTTTTATAACTAAAGCTGAAAAGTAGCTGGCGCAAATAATGCGCAGCATAAGCAGAAAAGATCGATGAACTTGGCGGCTGGTTTGTTGTAAGAGGGATAAACTAACAACGCACCTGCACGCCGTTTAGTGGCGTACAGGTGGGTTAAGCGCTTAGTTATTTTCCGCGAGGAAGAACCAAGTATCCAGCACTGAGTCTGGATTGAGAGAAACGCTCTCGATGCCTTGTTCCATCAACCAGCGGGCAAGATCCGGATGATCGGATGGGCCTTGACCGCAAATGCCAATGTACTTATTGGCTTTAATACAGGCTTGAATGGCCATCGATAGCAGCTTCTTAACCGCAGGGTCGCGCTCATCAAACAAGTGAGCAATCACACCAGAATCACGGTCCAGGCCTAAAGTCAGCTGGGTCATGTCATTGGAGCCGATGGAGAAACCATCAAAATGCTCAAGGAACTCATCCGCCAGCAGGGCGTTAGAAGGTAGTTCGCACATCATAATCAAGCGCAAACCGTTTTCGCCACGCTTCAGGCCATACTCTTCCAGTAAGCTGACCACTTGCGCGGCTTCATTGACAGTACGTACGAATGGCACCATCAACTCAACGTTGGTCAGGCCCATCACATCACGCACACGCTTCATTGCGCGACATTCCAGTTCGAAACAGTCGCGAAATGATTCGCTGATATAGCGTGACGCACCGCGGAAGCCCAGCATTGGGTTTTCTTCAGTCGGCTCGTACAGCTTGCCGCCGATCAGGTTGGCGTATTCGTTGGATTTAAAGTCGGATAAACGCACAATAACTTTTTTCGGCCAGAAGGCAGCGGCTAAAGTACTGACACCTTCAACCAGTTTGTCGACATAAAAATCAACCGGACTGGCGTAGCCGGCAATGCGCTTTTCCACGCTTTCTTGAAGCTCGCTTGGCAAACTATTGAAGTTCAATAAAGCTTTCGGGTGTACGCCAATCATGCGGTTGATAATGAACTCAAGACGCGCTAAACCAACACCAGCGTTAGGCAGTTGGGCGAAATCAAAGGCACGATCAGGGTTGCCGACGTTCATCATGATTTTGAATGGCAGGTCTGGCATTGCTTCGACAGAGTTGGTGCGAATATCAAAGTTCAGCTCGCCATCAAAGACAAAACCGGTATCGCCTTCAGCACAAGAAACAGTGACACCTTGGCCGTCTTTCAGTAACGCGGTGGCATTGCCACAGCCAACCACTGCTGGAATGCCGAGCTCGCGAGCAATAATTGCGGCGTGACAAGTACGACCACCACGGTTGGTGACAATCGCACTAGCGCGTTTCATCACCGGCTCCCAGTCTGGGTCGGTCATATCCGAGACCAGTACATCGCCAGGCTGGACTTTATCCATTTCGGAGACATCATTGATGATGCGTACCGGACCTGCACCAATGCGTTGGCCAATCGCGCGGCCTTCAACCAAAACATTGCCTTGCTCTTTCAGCAAGTAACGCTCCATGACGTTGAGATTGCTTCGGCTTTTCACTGTTTCAGGGCGAGCCTGGACAATGTACAGCTTGCCGTCGTCGCCATCTTTAGCCCACTCAATGTCCATTGGACAACCGTAGTGCTGCTCAATGATCACGGCTTGCTTGGCAAGGTTAGTGACTTCTTCATCGGTGAGGGCAAAACGCATGCGGTCAGCAGCGGCAACGTCAACGGTTTGAACTGATTTACCGGCACTGGCGTCCGCACCATAAATCATTTTTAAAGCTTTACTGCCGAGGTTGCGGCGTAAAATCGCTGGGCGGCCAGCGGCTAATGTTTGCTTGTGTACATAAAACTCATCAGGGTTAACTGCGCCCTGTACAACGGTTTCACCAAGACCGTAAGCGCCGGTGATAAACACTACATCACGAAAGCCTGATTCAGTATCAAGGCTGAACATCACCCCGGCAGCGGCAGTTTCTGAGCGCACCATGCGCTGAACACCAGCAGATAACGCAACGTTACGGTGATCAAAGCCTTGGTGCACGCGGTAAGAAATAGCGCGGTCATTAAACAATGAGGCAAATACTTCTTTGGCAGCGCGGATCACATTGTCCACGCCGCGAATATTCAAAAAGGTTTCTTGCTGGCCGGCAAACGATGCATCAGGCAAGTCTTCTGCCGTGGCAGAGGAACGTACCGCTACGGCCATGTTCTCATTACCATTGGCCATTGCCGCGAAGGCACTGCGAATATCAGCATCCAGTTGCGCAGGGAAGTCACCATCTAAAATCCATTGACGAATTTGCGTGCCAGCTTTAGCCAGCGCATTAACGTCATCAATGTCTAAGGTGTCCAGCAAGTCGTGGATGCGTGCATCTAGATTATTGGCATCAATAAAGTCACGGTATGCTTGTGCGGTTGTGGCAAAACCACCGGGAACGGATACACCGGCACCTGCAAGGTTACTGATCATTTCGCCTAGGGAAGCGTTTTTGCCCCCTACACGCTCAACATCATGGTTACCGAGCTTATCGAGGGAAACTACGTACTCAACCAAGGTGATCTCTCCACGTCTGTATTGAAAGGGCCAGTGTAATCTATTGGCCTTGTTTGGGGAAAATGGGTCACAATGTCGCTTAACAACATGTCTGGTAAAAAACCAGCCTATAATAACCGAGAAACGTCCACGACTTAAGGCTTTTGGCAATTATGAAACGTACAGCTTTTTTTATCTCTGATGGAACAGGTATTACTGCCGAAACGCTTGGGCAAAGCTTGCTGGCACAATTTGGCAATATTGATTTTCGTCGTTTGACCAGACCTTACATCGACACAGTTGAAAAAGCACAGGCTATGGTACAGCAAATTAACGCTGTCGCCGACACTGAGCAGGTGCGGCCCATTGTCTTCGATACCATCGTCAATACTGAAATTCGAGATATTTTATCTACGGCCAATGCGTTTAAAGTGGATATTTTTTCTAGTTTTCTCGCGCCATTAGAAGAAGAGTTGGATGAGCGTTCGTCTTATTCAGTTGGTAAATCGCATTCAATAACCCATAGCGCCAATTATATGGAGCGCATTGAAGCGGTGCATTTTGCTTTAGATAATGACGATGGCGCGCGCACCCGTCATTACGACAGTGCGGATATTATTTTGGTTGGTGTCTCGCGCTGTGGCAAAACCCCAACGTGCCTGTATATGGCGATGCAGTACGGGATTCGCGCTGCCAACTATCCATTGACTGAAGAAGATATGGAACATTTACAACTGCCATCTTCTTTGAATAAATACAAAGATAAGCTGTTTGGTTTGACCATTGATGCCGATCGTTTAGCGGCGATTCGTAATGAGCGTAAGCCCAATAGTCGCTATGCCAGCTATGCGCAGTGTGAGTTTGAAGTGCGTGAAGTTGAGGCTTTATTTCAGCGTGACAATATCAATTTTATTAATACTACGCATTTTTCTGTGGAAGAAATTTCTGCAAAAATTTTGGTGGAAAAGGGTATTGAGCGTCGCTTGAAGTAAGCGTTGTAACAGCTTGAATGGCTTGAAGATTGACTAAAGCGTGCAGTGTTTTCAGCTGCACGCTTTTTTTGTAGCTCTACGCAGGGTGTTGCTTAAGCAAACTCGTCCCAGCCGCCCATTTCTTTCCAGCGATTGACGATGCCACAGAACAACTCTGCGGTTTTCTCCGTGTCGTAACGCGCATTGTGTGCTTCACGGGTATCAAAATTGATGTCTGCCGCTTCACAGGCTTTCGCTAATACCGTTTGACCGTAGGCCAGACCGGCTAAGGTAGCAGTGTCAAAACTTGAGAAAGGGTGGAACGGATTGCGCTTGATACCGCAGCGTTCAACGGCGGCATTTAAAAAGCCTAAATCAAAGTGACTGTTATGACCGACTAAAATGGCACGCTTACAGCCACAGGCCTTGAGCGATTTGCGCACACTTTTGAAGATTTCTGCTATGGCATGCTCTTCTGAAACAGCCATGCGCAGCGGATGATCAAGTTTGATCCCAGTGAAATCAAGAGCAGCTTGCTCAATATTCGCTCCAGCAAAAGGCTCTACACGAAAGAATAGAGTATGTTCAGCATAGAGCAAACCTTCATCATCCATTGCAGGAATCACTGCTGCAATTTCTAAGAGTGCATCCGTTGCAGAGTTAAAACCGCCGGTTTCGACATCAATCACCACTGGCAAGTAGCCACGGAAACGTCGCGCCATTGGCGACTTCAAGCCACCACTGTGCTTGTCAGTGCCGTTGTTTGGATATTCTTCTTCATAGTCTTGCATATCAATATCGTGGCTCATGCTTGAGATCCTAAAATACGCCAGTTGAGGGTTTCACCTGCGCGCAAAGGAATCAGCTGCTGCTCGCCAAATGCTAAGGATGATGGGGCAGTCCAAGGCTCGCGGACTAAAGTGATGGTGTCTTGATTACGTGGTAACTGATAAAAGTCTGCGCCAAAATGACTGGCGAAACCTTCCAGTTTGTCTAACGCGTTGCGTTGTTCAAAGGCTTCGGCATATAACTCAATCGCGGCATAGGCGGTGTAGCAACCGGCGCAACCGCAAGAGATTTCCTTAGCATTTTGTGCATGCGGCGCAGAGTCCGTGCCTAAGAAAAACTTAGCAGAACCGCTAGTCGCCGCATCCAATAACGCTTCTTGGTGAGTATTGCGCTTTAGAATGGGTAAGCAATAAAAGTGCGGGCGAATACCGCCGGCAAGCATGTGGTTGCGGTTATACAACAAATGGTGAGCAGTAATGGTGGCGGCAATCTTGTCGGATGCCTCGCGGACAAACTGCGCTGCATCAGCTGTGGTGATGTGTTCAAACACTACTTTTAAATTGGGGAAGCGATTAACCAAGCCCACCAGTTGATCATCAATAAAACGTTTTTCACGATCAAAAATATCGACATCAGCGTGGGTGACTTCACCGTGTACCAGGAGCGGCATACCCACATCACTCATGGCTTCTAGGGCAGGGTAAATTGCCTCAAGAGAGGTTACACCAGAGTCTGAGTTAGTGGTTGCTCCAGCCGGATACAGTTTGGCGGCATGGACAAAGCCACTTTTTACCGCGTTATGGATATCGGCAGCAGAAGTTTGATCCGTTAGATAGAGCACCATCAACGGCTGAAAAGAACTCTCGGCTGGACGTGCATCTAAAATGCGCTGACGGTATTGGTCGGCTTCAGCTGCATTGCGCACCGGTGGCACAAGGTTTGGCATGATGATGGCGCGGGCAAAGGTGCGAGCCGCATCTGCAACTGTGCGTGGTAATAACGCGCCGTCACGTAAGTGAATATGCCAATCATCAGGTCGCAGCAGGGTAAGACGGTCAATCATGAAAGCTTCCAGTCAGTCGAATTAAATATAATGTGCTGAATGCTACCGTAAAAGCGCGATGCGGGCATCTGCTTTAAAGTTTTCTTGCCCTTTAGCAATAAACGTTGCGGGAAAAACGATGTTGGTTTTACCACCCTTAACGCCGCTTAAAATGCTCTTGGGTTAACTTAATCACGACAGGGCTGAGCACCAGCAGCGAAATCAGGTTGGGCAGCGCCATTAGGCCATTGAGGGTATCGGCGAGCAGCCAAACGGTATCGAGTTGGCTGACAGCGCCAAGCGGAATAATTAGCACCCAAATAAGGCGGTACGGCAAAATCGCCCGAGCGCCAAACAAATACTCCCAGCAGCGCTCGCCGTAGTAACTCCAACCTAAAATAGTGGTAAAGGCAAACACCACCAACGCTGTGGTCAGGATGTAATTACCAGCCCCCGGCATTGCGGACTCAAACGCAGCAGAAGACAAGGCGGCGCCGCTGAGGCCATTACTCCAGACACCGGAACAAATAATCGCTAAGCCCGTCATGCTGCAAACAATTAGGGTGTCGATAAAGGTACCCATCATGCCGATCAAGCCGGAAGTGACGGGGTCTTCACTGGTGCCTGCTGCTTGCGCAATACCGGCGCTACCAAGACCTGCTTCGTTAGAAAAAACGCCGCGAGCCACACCAAAGCGAATGGCTGCAATCATTGCTGCGCCAGTAAAGCCACCAACAGCCGCATGCCCATTAAAGGCTGAGTCGAAAATCAATAGCAGTGCATCAGGAATAGCTTGGTAATTAACGACCAGCACCACCATGGCGGCAATCACATAAGCCAAGCACATAAACGGCACTAGGGTTTTTGCCACTGCACCAATTCTCTGAATGCCGCCGAGAATCACTAAACCCACCAGCACCATCACACAGACACCGCTAAACCAGGCAGGAATTGCAAAGGATACAGTCAAGCTAGCGGCCATGCTGTTGACTTGCACCATATTGCCAATACCAAAACTGGCGAGGCCACCAAAGATGGCAAAGCAGGTACCCAGCCATGCCCATCGGTAACCCAGTCCATTTTTAATTGCATACATTGGCCCACCAACAAAATGGTTGTGACCGTTTTTCTCACGAAAATGTACAGCTAACACGACTTCGCAGTACTTGGTTGCCATGCCGACTAAGGCGGTGCACCACATCCAAAATAGCGCACCCGGTCCGCCGAGCACGATCGCAGTGGCAACGCCGGCAATATTGCCGGTGCCTACGGTGGCCGCTAAGGTGGTCATCAGTGCTGCAAAGGGGCTGATTTGGCCAGTGCTAGCATCACCCTGTGCGCGGCCTTTCCATATTTCTACAAAGCCGCGCCTGATATTCAAAATAGGCATGAATTTCAGTGACAGCATAAGGAATAAGCCGCTGCCAAGAATAGCGACTAGCATGGGAGTGCCCCATACCTGATCATTGATGTTGGTGATTGCTGTTGTGATTGTTGGCATAAGAAAACTTGATGGCTGGTGGCTGGTGGCGAGAAAAATAACGACTGCAAACAATCAGTCTTAGCAGTTGGGTTTGCAGCAGTTGGTCTGTAAAGCGTGTGGCATTATGCTGGAACGAAGTGTGTTGTGCAGGTTTTTATTGGCGTATCGTACGTTTTAGTATTGATCATGCGTTACACTGAGAGCGTATTTAAGAGGTTGAGAGTATGATGCGAAATACAATAATAGCTGTGTTTTTAGTCTTGCCAAGTATGGCTTTGGCGTTTCCATTTGAAGTTGAGAAGCAGCTTAATGGTGCCGAGATTTCGGTTGATACTTTGGATCTAGGTAATAATTTGGCTTCGGTCACCTTGCAGAACTATGGACAAAGAGCAGCAGTCTGCAAAGTACGTTTCCGCAATGGTCCAGAAGCCCCGCGCACGCGCCGAGCGCGATTAGTCGGTGGAGAGACTGCACATTTAACGGCACGTTTTAATAACAATGTTATTAAAATGCGTGTCAAAGTTGAGTGTGAGCAAGATTAACTTTAACTCAATAAAGTTGAGTGTTAAGTAAGGATAGAGCAGGGTATGGCAGCGATTGTTCAGGGTTTTTGGAAACGCAAAACGCTTGCTGAGCTTGATCAGGAAGAGTGGGAGTCATTGTGCGATGGCTGTGGTTTATGTTGTTTGCAAAAGCTTGAAGATGAAGACGATGGCTCGGTGTTCTACACCAATATTGCCTGCAAGCTATTGGATTTAGATACCGCGCGTTGCAGTAACTATCCAGGTCGCAAAAAATTCGTGCCGGATTGTATTCAGTTAACTGCAGATCAAGCAGATGCGTTTCGCTGGTTGCCGACCACCTGTGCCTACCGCTTGGTGCATGAAGGTAAAGACTTATTTGTCTGGCATCATTTGGTGTGTGGGAATCGCGATGCGGTGCACACAGAGCGTATTTCCCAGTTAGGTCGCATGGTCAGTGAAGTGGATGTGCATGAAGATGATTGGGAAAAGCATCTGATTTTTAGATCAGGCTGAGTGTATCTGCGAACTGATAATGAGTCTGCCTGTGTCGTGCTAGCGCTACTCTTGGCACTGTTTTGTTTTCATGAACTCCAGCGTCGCTTTTCTTATGTCAGGAAATGCGAATGACATAATGTGCGGACCTTTAGAGTCGAGCCAACAGAGTTGCTGTTTAGGCTGGGTTTTTTGCCACTGAGCATAGAGCGCTTCGCCTTGTTTGTAAGGAATAATTGTGTCTTTTGGACTGTGCATAATCAGTACAGGAAGATCAATTTTAGCAATGTGTTTTACAGGATCCCATTGGTTTGGAATAAGTACAGTAAAAGGCCAAATAAGCCAGCCGACGAAATTTTGACTCATGGCGCTTCTTGCCGCTGTGGCAATTCCAGTCAGCGGGGCATCTAATATTAACGCTTGTATTTGATACTTTTCTGCGGCCTGAGCAGTAAAGTTAATTGCCATCACTGTACCAATACTTTGCCCTAAGATAATCAGATCTTTTTTCGGGTACTGCTGCTTCATCCATGCGGCAGCAGCTTCAATGTCTTGAAATATATCTGGCATAATCGCTTTGCCTTGCGATGCGCCAAAGCCACGATAATCTAGAGCCAGAACGCTGACACCATTGTTGGCTAACCAATAAATACTATGACTGTGGCTGGAAATGTTTTCAG
>Ga0209075_1000846_pt1 | contig 29502 bp, 21 predicted proteins | sample Stecom2011_FD_187523 | JGI IMG/M metagenome (GOLD analysis project Ga0209075, IMG submission 187523) | Agricultural soil microbial communities from Utah to study Nitrogen management - Steer compost 2011 (SPAdes) (version 2) | ecosystem: Environmental > Terrestrial > Soil > Agricultural land...
AGATATCTTAATCCCTCAAAAAAAACATGTTGTTATGAATAAATTTTTAAAATGGATCATTGGCCTTTTAGTACTTGTTGCTATTGGTGTTTTCGCATATTCTGTTTTAAACGATGGCTTATTGAAAAAACCTTTAAGCCCGAAAAAGATTGTCAGCTTTAAAGTGGACGACGTTGAATTAAAAGTGTTCTATAACCGACCTTCCAAACGCAATCGCGATATTTTTGGAGCCTTGGTCCCTTTTAATCAGGTGTGGCGAACGGGAGCCAACGAAGCCACTACTTTTGAAACCAACAAAGCCTTAAAAATTGGAAACGACTCGCTTCCTCCTGGAAAATATACCTTATGGACCATTCCAAGCGACTCGACTTGGCATGTCATGTTTAACAAAAAACAATATCCTTGGGGTGTGGATATGGAAATGAAACCTTTAAGAGAACCAGAATTTGATGTGATAGATGTGGAAGTGCCTATCCAGAAAATAGATTCTACTGTAGAACAATTTACCATAAGCTTCGACAATTCCACAGATCATTTGTTCTTAACCATGGCTTGGGATGACACGAAGGTGGTGGTGCCGTTGAAATGAGTTTTCAGTGTTTAGGGGCTAGAGGGTGGTGGACCTTTCAAGATTTAAAGTTCAAGATTCAAGATTTAAGGTTCAAGATTTAAGGTTCAAGGTTCAAGATGCTGTGGTTGCTTATTTTGGAATTTGCTTGTCTATAAAACAGCTTTCACCAAGTGAGAAGAATTTTTTACACGAGAATCCGCGGCAATCAGTAAAATCTGCGGGAAACTCTTTTAAGTAGGTTGTATTCCGTCCGTTTGCCATTTACTTTTTGGAAGTTTGTTTTTTCTTCAAAACAATAAATGATATCTTTATCACTCATAGGAATTTTGAACCTTAAACATTGAATAAAATTCGTGGCTAAAGAAAGAAAATCGGCATTGGAAGAAAAAGATGGGGTCATTCAACCGTCATCAATCAATACATCGCATATAGAGAAAATCAAGTCCAGACGCCAACAACAACCTTCGGCGGAAGCCTTAATTGCTGGAATTTTAAAGGGCGATATAATTGCCTTAAGTCGCGCCATTACCTTGGTTGAAAGTAAAAACCCAGCTCATTTCCAAAAAGCGCATGCCATTATCAATGGTTGCCTGCCCCATGCCAATAACTCTGTGCGTATTGGAATTACGGGCGTTCCTGGCGTGGGAAAAAGTACTTTTATTGAAGCTTTTGGTATGCATTTAATCGGTTTAGGAAAGAAAGTGGCGGTCTTGGCCGTGGATCCGAGCAGCTCTTTAACAAAAGGCAGTATTTTGGGAGACAAAACCCGGATGGAAGCCCTTGTAAAAGAAACCAATGCCTTTATTAGACCTTCGGCTTCTGGAGATTCCTTGGGTGGGGTTGCCAGAAAAACCAGAGAAAGCATTATTTTATGTGAAGCCACCGGATTTGATACCATTATTATTGAAACAGTTGGCGTGGGACAAAGTGAAACCGCTGTACATAGCATGGTCGATTTCTTCCTGTTATTAAAACTTGCAGGAGCTGGAGACGAGCTTCAAGGTATAAAACGTGGCATTATAGAAATGGCCGACCTGATTGCCATCAATAAAGCCGATGGCGACAATTTGAAACCTGCCAAAATAGCCAAACTGGAGTTTAACAGAGCGTTGCATTTATATCCTAAAAAAGCGTCGGAATGGCAACCAAAAGTATTGCTTTGTAGTGCCTTAAAAAATGAAGGCATTGATGCTATTTGGGAAAAGATTCAAGAATACATGGATACCACTTCAAAAAACAAGCATTTTGAAGAAAACAGGAGAGAGCAAAATAAATTCTGGCTCATCCAAACCATCGAAGACCATTTAAAGTCTAACTTTTTTAATAATAAAGAAATTAAAGTGGCTTTGGAAAAACAATTACTCCTTATTGAAGAAAATAAAACAACACCTTTTGCTGCGGCGGATTACTTATTACAGTTCAAAGTTTAAAATTCAAGATTTAAGATTCAAGATTTAAAATTCAAAGTTCAAGGTTCAAGATTCAAAGTTCAAGATTCAAGGTTTTTGACACGAACACGCCCCGATGTCAGACAGTACACGAATGATTTTGTTGTTGTGTTTCTGGTTTCTAGTTGGTAGTTTGAGCATGCCTGAATAAGATGGACATTGAATAAACTATTAACTTGCATCAAATAACTTTTAACTTATAAGCATTAACCAAAATATTACATTTTACCCGCTTATAGGTAAACTGATAATTTTATTTTAGAAAATTAACCTCATACCATGCTACTTGCTTTCTAACGCCTTCCAACAAGGTGGTTTGCGGATTATAAGCCAGTAGTTTTCTAGCTTTGTCAATATTGGCCTTGGTACGAAGCTGGTCGCCTGCTCGAGCCTCCACATGATCTATTTTAATGGATTTTCCGATAACGGCTTCAACTGCTTCAATCCCTTCTTGAGTGGTGTGTTCCACTTCGGTTCCAAGATTGATTATTTCGCCATCTACCAAATCTTCTTTTCCAATAATACGTACCACACCATCCACAATATCACCTACGTAGGTAAAGCTTCGCAAATGGGTAGCACTGCCATCATACAATGGAAACGCCTTGTTATTAAAAGCACAAGCTATCAATTTGGTGTACATTTTTTCGGGTCTTTCACGTGGGCCAATCACCGAATACAATCTTAACGAACAGCTTTTCATAAGTTTTTCCCTAGATTTTTGAAGCACCAATTGCTCTGCCGTTAATTTGGTAACCCCATAATGAGACGCTGGTTTGGGTGCCACACTTTCTGGAAACGTAGCTTCTAAACCATAAATAGAAGAGGTTGCTATATTAACAAACATCTTTAAATCTGGCAATTGCAAGGCATAATCCAAGAGATTCTTGGTGGCCAGAATGTTATTGGTGAAATAATCTTCGAAAGTGGAGGTTTTTGAAATCCCTGGTTGTGCTGCAAAATGAAAGATGTAATCGATATCTTTTGGTAAAAAAGCCAATAAGTTTTCATCCCTTAAGTCTTTTTCAATAACAGAAATGCCTTTATCAAGCAGCGCTTTTTCATTTAACTTTTTAAGGACTTTACTGTAATAAGGCGAAAAATTATCGATTCCTACCACCTCGTGCCCCAAACTTTTTAATCGCTCTGCCGTATGCGATCCAATAAATCCTACGGCACCTGTTACTAAAATTTTCATACGTATCTTGTCTATTAATATGTATTACGAAAAATTAAAATCGCAAATCCGAGTTTAATTTATGAAACATTTAATCTATTACAAAGAAACATTTTTTTTCTGTAAGATTAGAATTCTTTAAAAAAGAATACATTTGCAGAACCAAGAATGCGTTTATGAGTTACCAGTTTACCATTATAATTCCTGTATATAATGAGGAAGATAATTTAATTCGCGTAGAGCAAGCTCTACTGGATTACACAAAAATAGCGAGCAAAAAAACTAAAATTTTGTTTGTTAATGATGGTTCTAAAGACAAAAGCCAAGAACTTATTGAAGCCATTTGCAGCAGACAAACCGATTTTTCCTTTATTAGTTTTAAGGAAAACAGAGGTTTAAGCGCTGCTATAAAAGCTGGTTTTGACCATGTAGACACTGAATTGGTAGGATATATCGATTCCGATTTACAAACAGCTCCCGAGGATTTTAATTTACTTTTAGAGCATATTGGCACCTACGATTTGGTTACTGGCGTGCGCGCCAACAGAAAAGATAGTTTTGTAAAAAACATGTCGTCCACCATTGCCAACGGCATCCGTCGTGCCTTTACGCATGATGGGATGGACGATACCGGATGTCCGTTAAAAGTCATCAAAACAGATTACGCCAAACGCATTCCCATGTTCAAGGGTTTGCACCGGTTTTTACCAGCCATGATTTTATTACAGGAAGGAAAAATTATCCAAATTCCGGTACAGCATTTTCCTAGAATGGCCGGAACCGCTAATTTTGGCGTATGGAATAGGCTGTTTGGTCCTTTAATGGATTGTTTTGCCTATTTGTGGATGAAGAAAAAGTACATCAACTATTCCGTAGCTAAAAAAGGATAATGAGTAACTGGTTAATATATAGCGTTGGGTTTTTAGCCCAGATTTTATTCTCGTCCCGACTAATTGTTCAATGGCTCACTTCGGAAAAACAAAAACAAGTAACTACACCTACCCTATTTTGGTCGTTGAGTTTGGTTGCTTCCTTTTTATTGTTTATTTATGGATATTTAAGAAACGACTTTGCCATCATGCTCGGGCAAGCCCTTACCTACTTTATTTATATTAGAAACTTACAATTGCAAAAGCAATGGCAACGTTTACCAAAGTTAGTTCAAGTATTTTTATTTATTGTACCTATTTTAATTGTTGTTTTCTATTATAATAACAATGCCATAGATGTGGAATTGTTGTTTAAAAACGAGGCCATTCCGTTTTGGTTATTGGTTTTGGGCATCGTGTCGCAAATTGTATTTACACTTCGTTTTGTGTATCAGTGGATGTATTCTGAAAGACGCAAAGAGTCTGCTTTGCCCCTAGGCTTTTGGATTTTAAGTCTTATAGGCTCTATAATGATCTTAACGTATGCTATATTTAGACAAGATCCGGTGCTTTTTGTAGGACATATTTTAGGCATGGTAATTTACGTGAGAAACTTGGTTTTATTACACAAATCGACATGATAAGAACAATTAAAAGACATCCTGTTATAAGCATTTGTTTGTTTACAGCCATCATGCTGCTTCCTAATCTAGATGTGATAAATGTGTCCATTATGGAAGCTAGGAACTTTATTTCGGCTAGAGAAATGGTTCAGGATGGCAACTGGTTACTAACCACAATGAATGGGGAGGCCCGTTACGAAAAACCTCCTTTACCTACTTGGCTAACCGCTATTTCTGGAATGGTTTTCGGATTAAAAAGCGTTTTTGGTTTACGCCTTCCAGCTATTTTATTTATCATGCTGCTTGCTGTTTCTGTTTTTAAAATATCCATGTTGTTGGTTAAAGACCGAACCCAAAGTTTACAACATGCTTTTATAGCCATCACCTCTTTTTATATTATTGGAATTATTATTGAAGCTCCATGGGATATTTTCACTCATGGTTTTATGTGTTTTGCTATTTATCAGTTGTTTTTATTGTTTGAAAAAGACAAGAAATATTGGAAACATACACTCTTAGCCGGTTGTTTCATAGGTTTTTCATTTTTAAGCAAAGGTCCCATTTCCATATATGCTTTAATGCTTCCTTTTTTATTGGCTTATGGATTTACCTATAAATTCAGGCATTTTAAAACCAAAGCCTTTTCATATTTAAGTGTTCTTATTTTGGCACTTGTTGTTGGTGGTTGGTGGTATTTGTACGTGAGATTTCAGGATCCACACACCTTTCATGCCATTACAGAAAAAGAAACCTCCAATTGGTCGAGCTATAATATTAGACCTTTTTACTATTACTGGAGCTTTTTTATACAAAGTGGTCTTTGGACCATTCCTGCGTTTATCAGTTTGTTGTATCCGTATTTAAAAACAAGGGTGACCCATTTAAAAGCCTATCAGTTTAGCTTACTTTGGACGCTTTTTGCTGTTGTGTTATTATCCATTATTCCAGAAAAGAAATCGAGGTATCTCATGCCTGTTTTAATTCCATTAGCCATCAATATTGGTTTTTATATCGATTATTTAATCAGATGTTTCAAGTCCATGACAGACAAACGGGAAACTTTTCCTGTGTACTTTAATTTTGGATTGATAGCTTGCATTGGCTTGGCATTTCCTATATTGGCTTATGTGTTTTTACAAGACAACATTTCCAGCCATTGGTTTTCATACCTCTTGGCGTCCTTCGTACTGGTTAGCATTGGCGGGTTTATTATTGTTCAACTAAAAAGAAAAAACATGACTTTGGTTTTTAGAGGAACTGTTTTATTTTTTGCATGCATCCTGTTAACCGCCTTACCTCTTTCTGAAGGTTTAACAAGCGAAACTTACAATCCCATTTCAAGTCTTAAAGAGGAAAATGAAATTGAAGGATTGCACGTGTATGGCACCAATTATATTTCGCCAGAAACACTTTGGTACTATGGCGGAAAGATTCCTTTTATTTCCTTAAATGACGGCTTTGACCAGCTTCCAAAAGAGAGGAAATTTGGACTTCTAGCCAAGGAGGCCATAGATGATAGCACTTTAAATAACCTGCAAGAGCGCTTCACCATTCAAGAAATTACGACTTATAATTTAAATCGGGTGCCTGAAGGTTCTAAACAATACAATGACAGACTTCTAAATGTGTATTATGTTTTTGAGAGGAAATAGATATAATTTGTCCGCAAAACTTCATATAGCTAGGAACAGCAACTTTTATATATATTCACGAATAACAAACATTTGTTTAATTCTGCGTTAATCCGTGTGATCGGCAGGATAGCTTTCACATTATCATGTTTTTATTTCCCGCTGACCCGCCTGCGGGACGGGCATGTTTCGCAGATATTCGCAGATGTCTTACTCGTATGTCTAAAAAACAGATATACAAGAAATAGATTAATACAACTTGTATTTATGTTTTAAATACTGACTTAATTTATAAAACATAAATCCAGAAAGTGCTCCAAAAATAAATCCACATAACACATCCAATGGGTAATGAACACCTATATAAATCCTGCTATAGCCCATTAAAGCAGACCAGAACAACATCATGAAAATCAGGTTTTTGTATTTGTGTCTTAATAGCAAACCTGCGAAGACTGCCACAGCCATTGAGTTTGACGCATGACCAGAAAAATAGCCATATTGTCCCCCACAACCCTTTTTAACAATTCTCATAACCTCTTTTACTCCCTCTTGATGACAAGGTCTTAAGCGTTCAAAACCGTGTTTAAATAAATTGGTTACCTGGTCTGTAAACGTGACCATAAGTACAATAACTAACAAGATAACTAAAAACATTTTTGGGGTATGTTGCTTAAATATAATATACAACAAAACAGCATAGAACGGAATCCAATAAAATTTCGTGGTGTAAAACATCCAAAAAGCATCCCAAGTAGTGCTTCCTAAATTATTTAGATATAAAAAAAGTTCTGTGTCTAATTGTACCAATTGTTCTATCATAGTAACAGTGTTTAAAGTTAAAAGTACTTGAAGTGCCTAAAGTTAAAAGTGTTCTAAAGTACTTAAAGTTTTATTATTCTTCGTATCGAGAAATTTCGCGATCGTAGAAATCCGTGGCTTGTTGGATTAAACTTTCTGCTTCAATTTCAAGTTCCTTTTGATCGTGCTGATCAAAATCTTCAAGCCATTCCACGTCATCATTTTCCAGATTGATGATAAATCTAGGGAATTCTGTGTGTACTACAAAAATTGCTGTTGGATAATCGGTGTTATCACCTAGTAAGAATTTTGGGAAGTCCATGTTTTAAGTGTCTAAAGTATTTAAAGTTATAAGTGGTTAGAGTTATAAGTGTCTAGAGTTAATTTATAGTTTGTTTGAAATGGATGTAAAAATAGCTAATAGTTCTTTAGATTCGGCTCTTAGAGCTTTTAAATTATCACTTTTAATCCAATTTAGAGTTTCTATAACCTCTAACCAATAATCTGTTTCGCTAGCTTCGCCAACGCATATCTTAATTTTGTTTTTAAAATCTTTTGGGCTTCTGGATCTATTAGCTTCTCGATAATTTGCACCTATACTTGTCCCAGATTTTGAAAGTTAATTCCTTAGCACCAATGCTTCGGGAGTTTTTGGCAAACTACCAGAAAACAACAGGACCTCAATTGCAAACATAACCATCCGTTTTTCCAATTGTTTAGCAAATTCCTTATTTGTCATATCGAAAATACTTTAATCTCTATCCCAACTCTAAGCACCTCAACAATTAATAGCACGCTCTAAGTAGTTTTAATTTTAGGCATTCTAAGTACTTTAGCCATTTAGTGCACTTTTAACTTTAGAACACTTTAGGCACTCTCAAGAATCAACTTCTTGGTAAGATAGTTAAATCGAATATACAATAAAATTGCTGCTGTTGTTAATCCTGCCAAGAGGCCGAGCCAAATCCCGAAACTGCCGTATGCCTCTTCTCTTCCAAGGAAAAAACTGATTGGAAAACCAATCATCCAATAGGATATAAAGGTGATTATGGTTGGGATTTTTACATCTTGTAAGCCTCTTAATGCACCAAGCATGACGACTTGAATGCTATCGCTAATCTGAAAGAATGCGGCCGCAATCAATAATTTTGAGGCAATTGCGACGACTTCGGTATTATCGACTAAATTATCTAAATCGTTAAAGTCGACATATATTTTTGGCAAGTGTTTGTGAAACACAAAGAATATAGATGCAAAAAACACGGCAAAGATCATCCCCAATAAAAATATGGAAAATGCAATCCGTCTTAACTCCGTATAATTTTTTAAACCTTTTTGATTTCCCACGCGAATCATAGCCGTGACGCTTAACCCCATAGCTATCATAAAGGTCATAGAGGCCAAGTTTAAAGCAATTTGATTGGCTGCCTGAGGATTTTTTCCAAGCAAACCACTAATCCATACAGCAGACGTGAAAATGGCTACTTCAAAAAACATTTGCATGGCACTAGGAAACCCTAAATTCAGCATTTCCTTTAGCATAAACTTATCCAATACAAAAATCTTGATATTGGTTACATACGCTTTGGATTTCTCTTTTCCTTTTAACAACCACCATAAATAAGCCACCATGACAAATCTGGAAATCAAGGTTCCGTAGGCTGCTCCAACAATGCCCATTTCTGGAAAACCCCATTTCCCAAAAATTAGGACATAATTAAAAAACACGTTCACCACATTCGCCAAAATAGTGGCATACATGGGATATCTGGTCATAGACAACCCATCGCTAAACTGCTTAAAGGCTTGGAAAACAATTAAAGGAATCAATGAAAAAGCTACTAAATCCAAATAGGGAATCGCTAATTCCACAACTTCAACAGGCTGTTTCATTAAATACATGAGAGGCTTTGCCATATACAACATAAGGAAAAGCACAATCCCTAAAGCGGTGCATAAAAACAAGCCATGTTTTAAAGCCGATTTTCCTCTAGTAAAATTATTAGCAGCATCTGCCTCTGCCACCAAAGGGGTTATAGCCGTTGAAAATCCAATCCCCAAAGACATGGCAATAAACATAAAACTATTCCCTAAGGAAACAGCTGCCAATTCGGCCGTACCTAACTGGCCAACCATGATATTATCTATAAACTGCACAAAGGTATGCCCCAGCATGCCCAACATAACGGGTGCCGACAATTTCCAATTGTATTTAAATTCTTTGGTGTAGTTGCTTAATACCATTTAATGATAGTCATTTTCTTCTATTAAATAATACCTTTTTGCGCTATGCTTCAAAATAAAAATAAACCGTAACAATGCTATGCTTGATTTTTCTTTCTCGCCTAACACAAAAAACTTTTTATTTTCTTAAAATAAATTCTATCACAAAATGGTATAAACCATTTTGCAAAAGTAATATTTCGCTTTCTGTTATGCTAACTAAGACGTCATTTAATAATAGATTAACATGGTTTTAAGAACAGACCGATGGTCCACTTAAAAATAACCATTGGAATAGTTTTAATTATAACCCGGTACGATAGATTGAAAGTTTAGGTAACGTAATTTTATAAGTAGGTTTTTAAAGATTTGAAACAAACTGCTTCGCTTCCTCAAATTCCTGCATCATATCTGCCACAATTTGAGCCGCTGGTTTGATGTCGTGTATCAGGCCTGCTATTTGTCCGATTTCTAATTCGCCATCGTCTAAATCGCCTTCAAACATGCCACGTTTGGCTCTGGCTCTTCCTAATAAATCTTTAAGCTGCTCTGTAGAAGGAGCAGTTTTATACAACTCTTGGATGTCGTAGAAGAATTTGTTTTTTATTAAACGCACAGGCGCCAATTCTTTTAAAGTTAATTGGGTATCTCCTTCTTTGACATCGACCACTACTTGCTTAAAATCCTGATGTGCCGAACTTTCTTCGCTGGCAACAAATCTGCTCCCAACTTGTACGGCATCTGCTCCTAAAACCATCGTTGCCAACATGGCTTTTCCTGTGGCAATCCCTCCAGCTGCAATTAATGGAATTTGTAACTGTTCCTTCACCATTGGAATTAAAGTTAAGGTAGTCGTTTCATCTCTTCCGTTATGTCCTCCGGCTTCAAATCCTTCTGCAACAATGGCATCTACTCCTGCTTCTTGTGCTTTTAAGGCAAACTTGACACTACTTACTACATGCACAACCGTAATCCCTTTTTCTTGCAACCAACTAGTCCAAGTTTTTGGGTTTCCTGCGGAAGTAAAAACAATTTTCACACCTTCTTCTACAATAATATCCATGATTTCCTGAATGTTTGGATATAGCATGGGCACATTGACCCCAAAGGGTTTATTGGTTGCTTTTTGACATTTTTGAATGTGTTCCCGTAAGACTTCTGGATACATACTTCCTGCTCCAATTAAACCTAAAGCTCCTGCATTACTCGCTGCCGAGGCCAAACGCCAACCAGAGTTCCAAATCATGCCGGCTTGAATAATTGGATATTTAATATTGAAAAGTTGTGTGATTCTATTTTGCATTACTTTTTAATCAGTTTTTTAGTTATGGTGCCATTTTGGGTTTTCATTTTTAATAAGTAAACGCCCTTGGCCAAAGATGATACGTTGATTATGGTCGATTCTAAAACATCTGCTTCCAATACCTTTTTTCCTAGAATATTAAGAACAGTCACTTGGACCTGCTTTTCATTGGAAGGCAAGGATATGTGAAGTTCGTTAAAAACCGGATTTGGATAAACCTCTATTTGTTCTTGAAAAACTTCAACGGCTTCGATACTCAAACCTTGATTTAAAGCCATAGCCATATTTGGAATGCCATAACCTATAAAATAATCTGGGGAGTTGTATTGCGAAGCCGATTCCCGAACCAATTGCATGATTTCGGCATTGCTTAAACCTGGTAAAGCTTGCCACAAACAAGCCAAAGCACCTGCCATAATTGGCGAGCTAAAAGAGGTGCCACTAGAAGTTACAATGGTGTTACTTGTACTTATAACCACACTTGCCTGTCCTTGGGTAGCTACATCTGGTTTTTGGGTAGGTTGAAAGGCACTGCCTTGAGAACTAAAAGTGGCATAATCGCCATTAGCTTTCACGCCACCAATAGTAAAAACCCCGGCAGCATCTGCTGGCGCGTTTAATCCGTCTGCTCCTGCGTTTCCAGCGGAGTTAACCACTAGAATACCCTTTTCGAAAGCAATATTAGCTCCTTTACTAATATAAGTGGTGAGGCCATCCAAATCTGAATCCGAATGGGTATAGTTAGGATTGTCGTAGGTTTTATAACCTAAAGACGAGTTGATAATATCTACCCCCAAACTGTCTGCTCGTTCTGCTGCTTCTACCCAAAGACTTTCTTCTATGGGGTTTTCTACGGGCGCATTTTCGGTTCTAAATAAATAGTAAGAGGCATCTGGAGCCGTTCCTACATATTCATTTTCTATATATCCAGCCATCGTACTTAAAACCACAGTTCCATGAGAACTTGAGGTGTTGGCATAGACGTCTGGGTTTCTATCGTAAAAATCATATCCACCTAAAATGCCATTGTTATCCCTTAAGCGCTGAAAGCCACCCATGGTATTTACGTTAGGAAAACCGGCGTCAATAACAGCAATGGTTATTCCTGTTCCCGTATAATTATCTATATGAAGGGCGTCTCCTTGAATCATTTCAATTTGATTGGCAGCAGATCCATAATTAAAGCTTGTTCGAAGCGCTTCTAAATCGAATTTCTTCTTTGGCTCGCCCACTCTGGCATTGAGATTATTGTCGGCGAAAACGATGTGATCCACAAAAGCCAAACCTAATAAGTTGTTGATATCTGTTTGGATCCCTCGAACATGCACGGCATTAAACCATTTTGATTTTGCAAGCACGGTGATGCCTGCTTGCGTTTTTAATTGTGAAATATACGTTTCGTTAACCGGTACGTCACGAACATCGATAGGAACCGCATGCGCCTGTTTCCTATCTATGGCTTTTTGGGTTAAAATTGAAATGGGATTTGCAAGCGATGTGGCTACATCTTCTTTATCAGTTAAATATACCCAAGCATCTTCTTGGGCAAAAACTTGAAATTGAAAACATAGGAGTAAGAATAAAAGTAGTTTTGAGGTCATGAGTTGTTTTTTAACTCATGCAATTTAAGAAATTACTCCTGAACCAACTAATTCATCACCCAAATACCAAGCTACAAATTGTCCTTCGGTCATGGCCATTTGAGGTTCTTCAAATTCCACATACATGCCAGAATCTACTTGATACAAGGTGGCTTTTTCCAAAGGTTGTCTGTAACGAATTCTAGCCATGACCTCCATGGTTTCGTCTAATTGAAGCTTTAAATCCTCTCGGATCCAATGTAGTTCTTCGTTTGAAACAAAGAGAACCGTTTTATATAAACCGGGATGCTGTTTCCCTTGCCCCGTATAAATAATGTTATCGTCCACATTGGTTTCAATAACAAAAAGTGGTTCTACGGTGCCACCAACGGCCAATCCTTTACGTTGTCCTTTAGTAAAATAATGAGCCCCCTGATGTTTACCTACTACTTTTCCATCTTGGAAGGTGTAAGCGATTCTTTTTGATAAATACTGAAGCTCTTCTTCCTTATTTTGAAAACTTGGAATTTCTTGTTGATAACCATCAAAATCTTCTGAAATCTCCACAATAACACCTTCTTTTGGTTTTAGTTGTTGTTGAAGGAATTCTGGCAATCTCACTTTTCCTATAAAACAAAGACCTTGGGAGTCTTTCTTTTCAGCAGTAATCAAGTTTTGCTGTGCTGCAATTTCCCTAACTTCTGGTTTTTGCAGTTCGCCGATAGGAAATAAGGCTTTTGCCAATTGGTCTTGAGACAGTTGGCATAAAAAATATGATTGGTCCTTATTAACATCTGCTCCTGCCAATAATTGATGGATTTCCTTTCCGTTTTTTGTAATGGTGTTTTTTCTGCAATAATGTCCCGTAGCCACAAAATCGGCCCCAAGGTCTAAAGCAATTTTCATAAAAACATCAAACTTAATTTCCCGATTGCAAAGCACATCTGGATTTGGAGTTCTTCCTAGCTTGTATTCGTTAAACATATAATCCACAATACGTTCTTTGTATTGCTCGCTCAGGTCCACAGCTTGAAAAGGAATCCCAAGTTTATCTGCTACCAACATGGCGTCGTTACTATCGTCTAGCCATGGGCATTCGTTGGAAATGGTCACTGAATCGTCATGCCAGTTTTTCATAAACAGGCCTATAACCTCATAACCTTGCTCTTTTAACAAGTAGGCTGCCACACTGGAATCTACACCTCCAGAAAGTCCGACTATCACACGTTTTTTCTTCATAATTTCAGGCTGCAAAGATAAGGATTTTGCAGAAATCGCCCCCTATTAAGTTTAATTTTATTAATTGTTCGAACAATAACCAACTACTCGTCAGGGGTTTAATAAAACAAACCTGTTTTTAATAGATTATATTTTTAATATCCGAGTAATTTTTCCTACTTTTGGAGAACTTATGTTTAGGTGGACCCTACTTCGATTGATTAATAGCTTACTCATCTTGTGACATACCTAAAAAAGTTAAGCTCCTTATTTTTATAAGGAGCTTTTATATTTTTAAGGCTTAGTTAAAAATTTTATTCCTTTATTAAATATGGGTTTTTACTATAAACCGTAAAATCTTTTTCTTCGCTAAGTTCGCCATCTTTATAGTATTTCCAGATGCCGTCCTTCTTATCATTCTTATATTGTCCATCAATTTCTAGAGCGCCACTCGCATTATAAAATTTAGCTTCTCCATGCAAGATGCCCTTCTTGTAAATATAGGTTTTCATCTCTTTTCCATTTTCATAAAACCAAGTAGCTTTGCCATCCAATTTATTCTGTTTATAAAAACGTTTTTCAGCCATTTGGCCTGTATTGTAATAAACCAGGCTTTCTCCATCCAATTGGCCCTGGGCATTATAATGTTCAATATTCATTATTTGCTTGCCATCCTTATGGTAATATTTCCATTCTCCTATATGGTTTTTACCACGCATTTTCCCCTGACTAATAATTTTTCGATTGGAAGCATAAAAGATGACTTCAGCCACGTCGTCTTTAACATTGAAATCCTTGGTGGCCGTTAAAACTGCTTCTTTATTGATGTTTTTATAAAATTTGAAGAGACCAATTTCTTTACCGTGATTAAACTCACCTTCATAACGAACGATTTGGGTATTGTCGAAATTCTTTTTCCAGATCCCATGTCTTTTACCATTTTCATCCATTTGATTGATGTTTTGGGCCATGAAGATACTTGGTATTACTAAAAGTAAAATAACTAAAATGTGTTTCATACTTGGATAAAAATTATGCTTTAAATGTCTTATTATAACGATATCTTTTCTAAAATGTTACAGAGCTTAGGTATTAAAATAAACTTTCTGATTTTTCCCTTAGCCACGAATTTTACTCATTGACCAAAAGGAATTTCATTCAATAAAAATAATTGAATTGATTGTTCGAAAACAATCACCCGAATAGAAAAGTCTACAGATTTTTCATAACTCAGTTATAATAACTTCAATAAATAGGCCAATTCGATAATTACAAAAAGAAAAAGACTAAATGGGTTCTAACAAAAAAGCTGCCAAAAATGGCAGCTTTAGATTATTTTTTACGTTTGTCTTGCACTTGTTTTTGCTGTTCTGCCTGCTCCATCATATCTGCCATCTTCTTTTGGAACTTGTTTTGCTTTTTAGGTTTGGCTTTATTCACCTGAATTTGCGCATGGATTTTATCTTCATCTAGAATGTAATTCTTGATGACCAACATAATTCCAATACTAATAGCATTCGAGATAAAGTAATATAAACTTAAACCTGAGGCATAGTTATTAAAGAAGAACAACATCATTAAAGGCGATAAGTAAATCATGTACTTCATCATTTTCGCCATATCTGGCATCCCTTCTTGTGTTGGTTGCGAAGCCATTTGTTGTCCTGTGGTCATTTTCATATAAAAGAAAATAGCGATAGCTGCCAAGATTGGAAACAAACTTACGTGGTCTCCATAAAATGGGATTTTAAATGGCAAATAAGCCACGGCATCATACGAAGATAAATCGTCTGCCCAAAGGAAACTTTTCTGTCTTAAATCGAAAGCTGTTGGGAAAAACATAAACAAGGCATAAAATACTGGCAACTGGATTAATCCAGGGATACAACCACTTAACGGACTGGCTCCTGCTTTGTTTTGAAGCGCCATGGTTTCTTGTTGCGCTTTCATTTTATTGTCTTTATGCTTTTCTCTAATAGCATCTAATTCTGGCTTTAACACCTTTAGTTTAGCTTGAGACAAGAATTGTTTGTATTGTACAAATGACATTAATAATTTGATAATAACTGTCATAACAATAATAGCAATCCCGTAAGGCAAGAAGCCACTTAAGAAACTAAATAATGGTATAAATAAGGCTTTATTGATCCAACCAAAAATTCCCCAACCAAATGGAATACTATCGTCTAGATTATTCTCGTATTTTTTTAAGATCTTACTATCTGTAGGTCCGAAATAGAATTTTAAAGGCTGGTTAATTTCTCCTGCTTCAAAATTTAAAGGAAATTTCGTGGTAAATCGTTTTGTGAAAACCGTATCGATATCTTCGTTTGCCACTAAGTCTTTGGACGTAATCCTTACACTTTTCAAGGGTTCTTTCGAAACTAAAATAGAGCTAAAAAAGTGTTGTCTATAAGACAACCATTTGGCATCTTTTACTGTTTCGTCGTCTTCTCCACCTTGGGATAGTTTGTCAATTTTTTTACCTTCATATTGGTAGGTTAAACGCGTATATCGGTTTTCGTACGAAATACTTTGATCGTGGCGATAGGTATCTAATTTCCAATCTAAGTTAACCTCTTGAGAACTGTTTATAACATTGTTTAAGCCCTGCGATCTGATGGTAAAATCTACCATATAATCGTTAGGTTTCAGTTCATAACGATATTCCAAATACTTTTCCGGAGACACTTGAAGTTTCATGGAAACAACCGTGTTTTCGCCATTTTTAGTAATGGTTGGTTGAAAGTAAAGATCTTTGGTATTTAAAATTCGGCTATCGGTTGTGCCAAAATTTATATTGAAATCCGTGTTTCCATTTCTCACCAAATAAATAGGAATGGAATCGAAATCGACAAATTGTTTCAGTTTAATTTCAGATAAATACCCACCTTTATTACTAAACTTAAGTGCTAACACCTCAGTTTCTACAAAGGTTTCCTTATTGGTTGCAGACGGAAGTGTTGAAGAATAAGCAAATGCGCCCAATTTATTATTTAACGCTACTAATTGAGTAGAGTCTGTAATTGTGGCTGCAGAAAAATCTGTGGCAGTAGTTACAGCCGTATCTGTTTTTTCGATGGCTTTTTTCTCTGCTTCAACTTGTTCTTGCTTGGCTTTTTCTTGTGCTGCTACTTCCTCTTCTGTTGGTTTGTTCATGTACATCATGTACACTAAAATTCCAAAAATAAGTATAAATCCAATAATCGAATTTATGTCAATTTTCTTTTCTTCCATAAGTAAAATTTTCCCTTCGTTTTGATTGAAGAGAGCTAGGTTGGTTAATTTTTAAAATCTTTATCCTTTTAAGGCGTTTTCTTTAAGTCAAAAATTAAACCGTTTTTATTTTTGTGCCATACTGACACTTTTATTCGTTTTTTTATATTTTAATGCCGCCTTAACAAAGTTCACAAATAAGGGATGTGGGCTTTTAACCGTACTCTTATATTCTGGGTGATATTGTACTCCAACAAACCATGGATGTGAAGGGATTTCAATAATCTCAACAAGACCTGTCTCTGGATTTAGTCCGGACGCAACCATACCAGCAGCTTCAAATTGTTTTCTGTACTTGTTATTAAACTCGTAACGGTGTCTGTGCCTTTCAAGGATGCTATTGGATTTATAGATTTTTTGAGCTAGAGAATCCATCTTTATATCGCAGGCCCACGCACCAAGTCGCATGGTTCCTCCTTTGTCTGTAATGTTTTTTTGTTCTTCCATTAAACTAATTACAGGGTCTGGTGTGTTTGGATGCATTTCTGAAGAACTGGCTTCCTTGAGGTCTAGAACATTTCTAGCAAATTCTATCACGGCCATTTGCATCCCTAAACAAATTCCTAAAAACGGAATGTTATTTTCACGGACATATTTTACGGCATCGATTTTTCCTTCAATACCACGTTCTCCGAAACCTGGAGCTACCAAAACACCGTCTAAATGAGCTAGTTTCATTTTGGCATTATCTTCATTTATATATTCTGAATGGATGGCCTCCACATGAACTTTTACTTCGTTTTCTGCTCCTGCATGAATAAAAGATTCTAAGATGGATTTATAAGAATCTTGCAGCTCGACATACTTTCCAATTAAACCAATAGTCACCTCGGTTGTTGGATTTTTATGACGTTTTAAAAACTTGTTCCAATTGGTTAAATCTGGAACACGACTTTCTAAGGCCAATTTCTTTAAAACCACTTTATCCAAACCTTCCTCTAACATGAGGTTAGGCACATCGTAAATGGTTGAAGCATCTATGGATTGAATAACCGCTTCTTCACGAACATTACAGAACTTAGCCAATTTACTTCTTAATTCTTGTGGCAATTCATGCTCGGTTCTACACACCAAAATATCTGCCATGACGCCAGATTCCATAAGGGTTTTAACACTGTGTTGTGTAGGTTTTGTTTTTAGTTCTCCAGCAGCAGATAAGTAAGGCACCAAAGTTAAATGAATAACGATGGCATTGTTGTCTCCTAAATCCCATTTTAACTGACGTACAGCTTCTATATACGGCAAAGACTCAATGTCTCCAACGGTTCCACCTATTTCAGTAATAACGATATCGTAATCTCCCGATTTACCAAGTAATTGAACACGTTCTTTAATTTCGTCTGTAATATGTGGAATTACCTGTACTGTTTTTCCTAAAAACTCCCCTCTACGTTCTTTATCAATAACGCTTTGATAAATACGACCGGTAGTTACGTTGTTTGCCTGGCTGGTTGGAACATTTAAAAAACGTTCGTAATGTCCTAAATCCAAATCGGTTTCGGCACCATCATCCGTTACATAGCATTCACCATGCTCATAAGGATTTAAAGTTCCTGGATCGATATTAATATAGGGATCTAATTTTTGAATAGTTATTCTATAGCCTTGGGCTTGAAGTAATTTTGCTAAGGAGGCGGCAATGATGCCTTTTCCTAAAGAAGAAGTAACTCCTCCTGTTACAAATATGTATTTTGTTGTAGTTGTCATGTAGCGCTGTTAAACGCCTGCAAATTTACAAAATTAAAACAGTTAATAACCTAATGTTAGAAGTAATTTAAAAATGAAATATTTTAATTGAAAAAAAATATGATATGAAGAAATATCTAGCGATAAATAATTAATTTAGAGACAGCTTATTCACTTAATTATTTAAATAAATACTTATGAAATCAATTACAAACACTTGGGTTTATGTCATCCTGTTTTCACTCATGACATCCGTTAGTTTTGCCCAAAACATGGACAAAACATTACAAGATAAAGAAAAATGGGAACTTGTTGAAACGCAAGGAACCATTACAGCCATTAACAAAGAAACCCGCGACATTTCTATTATTGGAACCAATGGAGAATTACTTACTGTTACTGCAAGCGACGATGTGAAACGCTTTAACGATATTGAAGTTGGTGACGTTGTTACTTTTAGTTTTTATAAATATATGAAAGCTGAATTTCGTCAGCCAACTGAAGAAGAATTAGAGAACCCATTAATTGTTTTAACAGAAGGAGCCAAAGCTCCAAACAACATGAAACCGGGGGCAGTTTTGGGAGCAATTGTACAAGCTGTTGTAACTATTCAAGTTATTAACTTACCATTTATGTACGTAAATATTGAAGGACCCAATGGGAATTTTACATCCATACACATGGAAGACAAAGAGCTTATTCAGAAACTTCATGTAGGCCAAGTGGTTATCTTAACGTATGCCGAAGCCATGGCCATTGATTTAGAAAAGGTAAAATAACTATTTCTTGCAAGAATGCTAAACGCCAATTTCCATAATTACTTAGGAAATTGGCGTTTTATATTTCTTATTAAATCTTCTAAACCATTTAGTTTAAGTTCGTAAACAGTTTCTAACATTTGACCTAATTGTCCTTTTGGAAAACCTTTATTGTGATACCAAACCACATAATATTCGGGCAATTCTATTAAATAATGGTCTTTATATTTTCCGAATGGCATTTTGGTATGCGCCAATTTTATAAGGAAATTTTTATCTGGTTCTAACAAGGTTTTGGGTGTTAACACTAGTTTACTTCTACAATTTTTAAGTTTTGATATTTAACCAAGTAAACCGTGTCGTTATAGTAACCGCCTAAGAATTTCTTCTTATAAGCAAATTTATTTTCCACGTATTCCGTTAAAGGCGCTTCGTTAACCGATAAGAACAAATCGTCTGAACTTACCAAGCGCAACACCACATCCATTGTTAAATCGAAACCACGAACTGCAATTTTATTTGGTGTTATTCCATACGCTTTTTCATAAGCCTTTACAAAAGAGTTCTGGTCTTCTTCGTTATAAGATTTTGAAATAGTTGGGAAGTGAAATTCCAGATTAGAGAGATGGTAATTTGAAACCTCATCGTCTTCAAAAGCAGCATTCATATTGGTTGTAACCAAAACAATATCCCTTGTTCTGTTTTTAAACGAATTTAGTTTACTGGTAACATTCGAAATAAACCCCGGATTATCAGATTCTAAAAACACAATGTTTTTTCCTGTTTGTAATTTGCTGGTAATATCTCCATCTAACACGTAAAAAGCATCTTTGCCTTCTTTGTTTTTTCTGGAAAATATTTGTGAAGCCGACAAAAAGTTTTCTTTAATGCTGTGGTTTACTTTGGTATGCTTTTCATCTGAAATAATAATCACGTGATTTTTAGTGCTATCCTTTTTAACAAAGTCCACCATCTTATCATATAGTAAAGATTCTGATGGTCTGGATTGAAATACATTTTCCAAAAGCACCACATTTTTAGTGATTGGTGAAACCACAGGAATGTTGTCGGATTTTAATTGTGAAGCCACTTTTTCGATGTTGTTGGACATAAACGGTCCAATAACCACATTGACATCCTTAAACGAATTGGTATTTAAAATATGTGAAACTTCGCTTAAAGAATTCTTAGTATCATACACATCAACCTTTAAGGAAATTCCTAGTTTTTTAAGAGAATCCAAAGCCATTAATGCCCCCGAATGAAAATCTAAGGACATACTTAATAACGGATTGTTATTCAGTTCTCTTTTGGCATCGTAAACGGAATCTGCATTGATTTTGTTAAGCTGAAAAGGCAACATCATAACTACGTGCTGTGTTTTGTAGGTCTTAATATTGTCTGTTAAATCAACACCTTCTAGCTCGGGATTCAAACTTTCTCCAACCGTGGCGTTATAAGGTATTTTTAAAATCATCCCTACTTTCAATCCCGACTCTTTAAGTCCGGGATTTAGAGTTTCCAATTGTTCTTGCTCCACCCCCAATTTTACTTTCAATCGATAATACCCTTCTTTTGGTAAAACGGTATAATAGGAATAAGCTTCGTCTATAGGTTTTTCTTCTTTCTGGGCAATATTTGGTACTTGTATAACATCTCCAACATTTAAAACGGCTTTCATTCCAGGATTTAATTCTTCCAATTGGTCTACAGTAATACCATATTTATAGGCAATACGCCATTTCCCTTCCTTAGGCAACACCGTATAGCTGTTAGTTGAAGTTTCTGGTACGGATACTTGAAATACCTTTTTATAAACTGGTATTTTTAACTCATCGCCTTTTTTTAAATTATTGGCATATAGAAATGTGTTGTGTTTTTTTAATTCGTCTTGCGTTATATCATATTCTTTAGACAAACTATAAAGAGTTTCCTTGCGTTTTACCTTGTGATTTTTAAAACGGACCAATTCTTTTTCTATACTCGCTTGAGGTACTGAATTGGACTCTTTAGACTTAGGGATAATAATCACTGAATTAGGTTTAATGCCTTTTTTTGCATCTGGATTTAGGGCATAAATATCTTTAGCAGAAACATGATATAATTTTGCTAAACTCTCAACGGATTCTCCTTGTTTTACTTTATGGGTCTTGAAATTTTGCGCTTGGGTTGAGGCACAACCAAACACTAAAAACAGAGATAGAATGTATATTAATTTTTTCATAGATATACTCATGAAAATGAGTGACTTTTAGTTATAACCATCAATCTTTACAAGGCAACTAGAGTCTCGATTATTATACGACTTTAGCAAGTATTCCCGCGTTAGGGATTGAAACCTTAACTGTTTTTATACCATTTTTATGCCAAAGCAAAAAAACGAAATAAAATAATACTATAAGATTCCTTTTTATTCATTGATTCTTAGAGTTAAATTCTGTATTCATGAATCTCCGATTTCAAAGGAATTTAATTATTCCCACTCGATAGTTGCTGGTGGTTTTGAGCTAATATCGTACACTACTCTATTAACGCCTTTTACTTTATTTATTATATCGTTTGATGTTTTTTGTAAAAACTCGTAAGGTAAATTCACCCAATCAGCGGTCATTCCATCTGTACTTTCCACAGCTCTAAGAGCGATACATTTTTCGTAGGTGCGCTCGTCTCCCATGACTCCTACACTATTTACTGGTAAGAGAATAGCTCCTGCTTGCCACACTTTATCGTACAAATCCCATTCTTTTAAACCATTGATAAAAATGGCATCAACTTCTTGCAAAATACGAACTTTTTCAGCAGTAATATCACCTAAAATTCGAATGGCCAAACCTGGACCTGGAAATGGATGACGTCCTAATAAGTTTTTATCCATATCCATAGAAGCACCAACGCGACGAACCTCGTCCTTAAACAAAGCTTTAAGAGGTTCTACGATTTTGAGTTTCATAAAATCTGGTAAACCACCAACATTATGATGACTTTTTATAGTGACACTCGGTCCACCTGTTGCTGAAACACTTTCTATGATATCTGGATAAATGGTGCCTTGAGCCAACCATTTTACATCTGAAATTTCATGAGCTTCATCATCGAATACTTCAATAAACACGCGTCCGATGGCTTTACGCTTTTCTTCTGGATCGCTTAATCCGGCCAAAGCATCTAAAAATCGTGTGGAAGCATCAACACCTTTTACATTAAGTCCCATGCCTTTGTATTGCTCTAAAACCTCTGTAAATTCATTTTTACGCAACAAACCATTATTAACAAAAATACAATACAGATTTTCGCCAATAGCTTTATGTAATAACATGGCTGCTACTGAAGAATCTACACCTCCAGAAAGTCCTAAAACAACTTTATCGTTGCCTAACGTGTTTTGTAAATCTTCCACAGTTTCTTCCACAAAGGATTGCGGCGTCCAGTCTTGCTCTACTTGAGCAATATGAACTAAAAAATTCTCTAACAACTGTTTACCATCTGTTGAATGATATACTTCTGGATGAAATTGAATGGCATAAGTCTCTTCACCTTGAATTTTAAAGGCAGCATTCTTTACATCGTGCGTACTTGCCAATAAAACACCATTTGTAGGAAGGTCTTTGATGGTATCGCTATGGCTCATCCAAACTTGACTTCCTTCATTTATATTTTTAAAGAAGGCTTCCTCAGGTTTAATAAAAGATAATTTAGCACGACCATACTCCCTAGTGTTTGATGGAGCTACTTCTCCGCCAGAAAAATGAGCTAGATATTGAGCTCCATAACACACAGCCAATAAAGGTTTTTTAGCTCTAATTTGAGACAAGTCTGGATGGAGTGCATTTTCAGCTCTTACGGAATTTGGACTTCCAGAAAGAATGACGGCTTTGTATTCTTCTACCGTATCAGGGATTTTATTATAAGGATAAATCTCGCAATAAATATTGAGTTCTCTTACACGACGAGCAATAAGCTGTGTGTACTGCGAGCCGAAATCTAAAATAAGTACTTTGTTGTGTTGCATGCGCAAAAATAGTAATTGATTTTTTAATTATCAGTTTAGCAAGCCTGTTTTTGAAATTAATTCATCGAATCCAAAATCATTTGGATATCATTTTCTGTCGTATCTGGATTGATAAAGCAAAAACGGGAAACGGTTTCAAACGTATCGCCATTTTTCCATTTGGTAGGTGTTACCAAGGCAAATCCTTTTTCATGGTTTTCGTAAGTCCAATGTGTGTAATCTTCCGGCTTCCATCCTATTCTTCTATACAGTACACAAGACAAACTTGGCGCTCTTACCAATTCCACATTCGGGTTTTCAGTAATCAATCTACCAGCAATTTGTGCTAATTCTATCCCTCTTTCTACAGATTTTTTATATTGGTCTGTACCATGAGTGGCTAGTGAAAACCATAAAGGCAAACCACGAACACGACGTGTTAACTGAATTTGGTAATCGGTTGGATTGAAACCATGCGCGCCTTCATCTTTAAAAATATCGAGATAAGACCCTTGTTGCGAATGGGCGTTTTTTGCCAGTTCAGGTTCTTTATAAATAACCGCACCACAATCGTATGGCGAGAACATCCATTTATGTGGATCGATGGTAATGCTATCTGCTCTTTCTATACCTTTAAACAACGGTCTAACAGAATCGGCGGCCAAAGCACCTCCACCATAAGCGGCATCTACATGGAACCAAATATTTTCTTTTTCGCAAACCTCAGCAATACCTTCTAAATCGTCAATAATTCCTGCATTGGTTGTGCCACCTGTAGCTACTACAGCAAACAGTCGTTTTCGTTGATGAAAGTTTAGGTTGTTTATGGTTTCACGAAGATCGGAACCTGTTAATTTTTCTTCAGAATCTACCAATAATATATCCACATCGGCCACTTTAGCCATGGCCTTTATGGAAGAATGCGCTCCAATAGAGGTGATAATTAATCCTTTTTCTCTTGTATACGTCTCGTCTTCCCTCCAATGTTCTCTAGCCGTTACAATGGCTGATAAGTTGGCAGCTGTTCCACCACTAGTAAAAACTCCAAAAGCTCCTTCTGGCAATCCAGTTAAGGAAACAATCCATTTCATAGCTTCATTTTCACAAAAAATACCACCGGCACCTTCCATCCAATAAGCTCCATGAATACTAGAGGCAGAGGTTACCAAATCGAACATGATAGCTGCACGCGTAGGTGAGGCTGGTACAAATGCCAAGTTTCTAGGATGATCTACCGGTACGTTGGCTTTAGATAAATGCTCTTTCCACAAATTAAAGGCATATTCGCCTCCAACACCTTTTTCGGTAATAGTTTCGCCAACAAGTTCTTTTAGCTCTTCGTATTTTTTTGGTTTTCCAATAGGATGCTCTGTGGCTGAAATTCTACCTATAACGAATTTCATGATATCTAAGGTCATCTCTATTAAATCAATATCTATTTTATGCATGGATTTACTCTAAGTTTAATATTAAAAATTCCTGGTTTAGAGGTTGCAAATTTAACATTAACTGCGGGATAAATTGGTCTCCATATTCTAAATAAAACTCAGAAAAATTAGCCTGACGTTCTTGAAGGCTTTTATTTGGAAATAATTCGTTTTGAAGGGCGACCACGCGATCTAAAACGTCCTTTAGTTTTCTTTTTTGGGCTTTTAACAATCTTTTTTCAAGATGCTCCAAGCCTTGAATCTGTTTTTTCTCTTGTGCTGCAACAGCTCCTAAAAAAGATTGATCCGTTTTTTTTGCTAGTACATATAAATCTTCAAATTGTTGTTTTAAGAAGGTTTTCTGATTGGAAAAATCAATTTGTATTTCGGAATGTTTTCTGGTTACTTTTTCAATGAGATCATTTTGTTTCAAAAACAAATCCATCATAGATAAATCTAACTTTTCAAGTTTGTCTTGTTGTTTTTTTGAAACCAATAAAGCTGAATTCCTAAGTAATAAAATAGGAAAAGATACTTGTTGTACTTCAAAATTCGATTTTAATTGAAACCAATAGGCCAATTCTCCACCTCCACCAATATAGCAGAGATTGGGCAAAACCACTTCTTGATACAAAGGTCTTAAAATAACATTCGGACTAAAACGCTCAGGCACCTCATGGAGATGTTCGATTATTTCACTCTTACTCCAAGTAATATCTGTGTTGAGAACTTTAAATTTATCGTCTTCGAAAACAAGTCGCTCTCTAAGGTTTTCTTTTAAATAGAATAAATTAATCTCCCTTGGATTGACCTGTATCTTGTAGGATGCTGATAAATTGTTAAGTTTTTCAGAAGTTTCTAAAACAGTTTTAAAAGAGGTTTGATTTAGCAATTCATCTTTAACACAAGGAAGAAACAAGCGTTTTAAATCCTTATCATTTCCGTCCAGAATGACCAAACCCGTTTCCGAAAAAAGTTCGTTTACCAAATATCTTGTAGCTTCGGTTAAATTATTGTGTTTGGTATAGGCTTTTGTAAAAAGATGTCTTAATTCTTCAGCATTTTTACCTGTATTTAAATTTGAAGCAAACAACTCCGCAATTTGTTTTAAACCTTCTAAATCCAATTCCCCAACAGCACCTGAAGCTTTTTTATTCCATCGGATTTTTTTTCCTTCAAAATTAAAAAAATTGATTTCCTCAAAATCATGATCTTCCGTGGCCATCCAATAAATAGGTACAAAATCTTGCTTAGGATAAGCTATTTTTAGCTCTTTGCACAAATTGATGGTGGAAATAATTTTATAGAAAAAATATAAAGGCCCCGTAAATAAATTAAGTTGGTGGCCTGTTGTAATTGTGAAGGTATTACTTTGTGAAAGCGCATAGATGTTCGCTTTCGTCTTATTTGAAACTTCAACTTCTTGGTATTGTGTTTTAAGGCTTTCAACTAAAATTGTTCTGGATTTTTCAGAGAATTGAGCTGATTTCTCATCCATTTGAGCTTTAAAGTTTTCAAGCTTTGGAAACCTATTATAAAAAGGTTTTAAAGTCGCTTTTTCATCTAGATAATCGCAAATTAAATCGGAGAAATAGTTCGTGTTCTTAAACGGAATACAGTCTGTTGGCATAGTTTAGCTTTGCAGTTTTAAAAAGGTAAAGATAAGGTTTCTAGTCTTAAAAATAACTTAAAAATATAAGCCGATACAGCCTAATAAGATTGCCTATCTTTACCCAAAAATTAATTATGTTAGGATTAAAATTAGCTACAGACCCACGTTGGGTGAATATTGCTGAATCGAATTTGGAAGAAATATTAACGGACCACGCTTGGTGTGAACAAAAAGCAGCCACAAATGCCATAACCATCATCACGCTTAATTCTCAATACACGGATTTAGTAACGGATTTGCTTGCCTTAGCTAAAGAAGAAATAGAGCATTTTGAAATGGTTCATGAAATTATAAAAGCACGAGGTTATACTTTAGGTCGTGAACGCAAAGACAGCTATGTTAACGAGCTTTATAAATTTATGAATAAAGGTGGAAGTCGTGTAGAAGCCATGGTAGACAGATTGTTGTTTTCTGCCATGATTGAAGCCAGAAGTTGCGAACGATTTAAACTCTTATCTGAAAATATAAAAGATAAAGAATTGGCTGAGTTTTATCGGGAATTAATGATTAGTGAAGCTGGACATTACACGCTTTTTATAGGTTTTGCTAGAAAATACGGACAAGATGTTGATGTAGACAGACGTTGGCAAGAACTGATAGATTTTGAAGCTGAAGTCATTCAACGCTATGGAAAATCTGAAACAATACACGGTTAAAAACAGATTGACAAGTAGATATATTCACTTATTAATTTATAGCCAAATAAAAAGCAGCCTCTGTAAATACAATTCAGGGGCTACTTTTTTTGAGTTCTTCTTCTTTATATTTTACCCTTTAATTAGTCCCTTGTCTTTCTATACGCCATATAAAATAATTGTGGGAGAACGGTAAGCGACAGAACGGTGCAAATTAAAATACCGCCCACAATCATAATGGCCAAGGGTTTTTGAATTTCAGAGCCCATGCCGTTGGAAAGCGCGGCGGGCAATAATCCCATGGCGCCCATTAAGCCAATCATTACAATTGGCCTTATTTTTTCTTTCATGCCCAAAGAAATCGCATCTTTTAAACTATGGCGGTCCCGTAATTTCTCATGTATAACGGTGATTAATATGAGGCCATTAATAGTAGATACCCCAAAGAGAATAATAAATCCGATTCCTGCCGAAATACCAAAAACCGTTCCTGTAACCCATAAGGAAATCAAGCCACCAACAAAGGCGAAAGGCAAGGTAAGTGCGGCGATAATAGTATCTTTTACATTTCCAAAATTCATATACAGCAAGAAAAGAATCAACAATAATGAAATTGGCACGACCACCATTAATTGCTTACTGGCACGTTCCTTACTTTCAAATTCTCCCGCCCATTCCACTTTATTGTACGCTGGAATTTCTACTTCAGCTTCCACTTTTTTCCGTGCTTCGGCAATAGTACTTCCCAAATCGCGACCTTCAATACTAAAACCAACGCCAATGTAGCGACTATTGCCTTCTCTATAAATAAATGCCGGGCCTGTATGAAAATCGATAGTGGCAATTTCCTTTAATGGCACATGATGGCCATCATAAACAGGAACCAAGATATTACCAATAGCATCAGCAGATTCCCGATGTTCCTTTTGATATCTAATGCGTACATCAAACATCCGTTCACCTTCATAAAAAGTAGTTGCTGCCTGACCTCCAATGGCCATGGCTACCACCGATTGCGCATCAGACATGGTCACGCCATATTTTGCCATCTTGTTGTCATGCAATTGGATTCGCAATTCGGGTTGACCGATATTTTCATACACATTCAAATCGGTAATGCCTTCAATATCCCGGATGGCATCGGCAACTTCATGAGCTTTTCCTTCCAGCTCAAAGAGGTCATCACCAAATATTTTAATCACCAAAGAACTTTTCACACCGGCGACATATTCTTCCACGTTGTCTTGAATAGGTTGACTAAACCCAAAATTAATCCCAGGATAGGTTTCCAAATCATCACGTATTTCGGCCATTAAATCTTCTTTTGAAATGTCTCGTTCCCATTCGCCTTCAGGTTTTAATTCAATATGGAATTCGATATTGAAAAACCCCGTAGGATCGGTACCATCATTGGGACGTCCCGTTTGGGTCAATACAAATTTTATCTCGTCATGTTGTCTTATTTTTTCTTTCATCTCCTGAGCCAACTTAACCGATTCGTCAAGATGGATACTGACCGGTAAGGTGGCGCGAACATAAAGGGCGCCTTCATTTAGTTTTGGCAAAAACTCCGTGCCATAATAACTGAATTTTACGGCGCATATTACCAGCAAACCGACAAACGTATACAAAGTAGCTTTTCCATGTTTGTCAGTAAACTTATAAAGCTTGTAAAATTGAACATTGAAAAACTTTGAAACGATGCTCTCCTTATCATTGATCCCTTTATTCAAAAGCACTTTACACATGGCCGGCACATAGGTCAAACTTAAAATCAACGAACCTAAAAGTGCATAGCCCAAAGTAAAGGCCAATGGCGAAAACATCTTCCCTTCAACTTTCTGGAAGGTGAAAATTGGCATCAGAGCGACGATTAGAATGAACAAGGCAAAAAAGATGGGTGTTGACACCTTGCCCACACTCTTTTTAATAATGCCCAGTTTTGATATTTTGGAGAATTTTTCTTTCCCCATGAGTCGCGATTTTATCTGGAGGGAAACAAAAACCTGTTCTACAATAACCAGAGTGCCTTCCAAGAGCAGTCCAAAATCGAGTGCACCCATAGATATTAAATTGGCCGGCAGCCCTTGAATGCGCAACATGATAATCGCAAATAAAAAGGATAGCGGAATTACCGACGCCACAATCAGAGTGGTTCTCCAATTATAAAGAAAGATGAATACGATCAATGACACCAAAATCACCCCTTCAATTAAGTTGGTGGTTACGGTACTCACTGTGGTTTCAACTAATTCTGATCGGTCAATAAAAGGAACGATCTCCACGTTTTTAGGCAGAATTCGGGTGTTGAGTTCATTTATCCGGGTTTTTAGACCTTCAATAACATCAGCGGGATTCTCACCTCGTAACATGATCACAATGCCCTGAACAAGATCATCATCTTCATCAAGTCCCACTTGGCCCAATCTGGGTTTGGCGGCGATAATTACTTCGGCCACATGTTTCACCAAAACTGGAGTAGATCCATTTACCGTAATCAGGATGTTTTCTATGTCTTCAACACTTTCCAACAAACCAACGCCGCGCACCGCATAGGCTTGATCACCACGCTGGATCACATCACCACCAACATTGATATTACTTTTGGAAACCGCT
>Ga0209075_1000848_pt1 | contig 29500 bp, 19 predicted proteins | sample Stecom2011_FD_187523 | JGI IMG/M metagenome (GOLD analysis project Ga0209075, IMG submission 187523) | Agricultural soil microbial communities from Utah to study Nitrogen management - Steer compost 2011 (SPAdes) (version 2) | ecosystem: Environmental > Terrestrial > Soil > Agricultural land...
CAAGTCCAGTTAATGAGAACCATTGTCGAGGTAAAAATGTCAAGGGTAAAACTATAGCTGGATGTGAAAATGTAAATGGCATTTCTTTTTATCTGTTCGTTATTTGTTTCGCTGTCGTCTTTATAATTGGTCGAAACTTGTTCATAAAAGTATCGAAAATGAGACTTTTTAGTATGTATTATTTTCCAGAACCTTTTAAAACAATCACAATGGTGTAAAGCATAATCTTGAAATCTAAAGCGATAGACATGTTTTTTAAGTATAGCAAATCGTATTTCATACGTTGTAACATTTGGTCTACATTTTCAGCATAACCATATTTAACTTGTCCCCACGAAGTGATGCCAGGCTTGACCTTCGTAAGTTGTGAAAATTGAGGCTCTCGCTTTGTAATTTGATCGATAAAGAATTGTCTTTCTGGTCGTGGACCAACAAGCGACATATCTCCTCGAATTACATTCCAAAATTGGGGAATTTCATCCAAGCGAACTTTTCTCATGAAACGTCCAATCTTTGTTATTCTCTTATCGTTCGTTGAAGAAAGTTGAGGACCTTCCTTCTCGGCACCTACATACATGGTGCGAAACTTTATAATATTAAAAGGAACTCCATTTTTTCCTACTCTTTCTTGTAAAAAGAAAATAGGACCTTTTGAAGATGCTTTCACCAAAATCATTAAAATGAGATAAACAGGAATAAGAATTATTATGGCTATAATTGAAGCAATAATATCCATCAAGCGTTTAATGACAAATTGCCAGTGAGGCATTAAATCTTCATTGACTTCTATTAATAAAGCACCGAAAATGTTTGTCATCTTCACACTTCCGCTTACCACATCGAACATATTGGCGGTAATCTTAATTTTAATATCTCTTCCTTGAATTCGCGAAATAATTCTTTTTAATTTTTCATGTTCAGAGGAGTCTAAAGCAATAATTACTTCTTCAATTTCATATTGATCAATGATTTGCTCTAATTCATCTAAATGTCCCAAATGCGGTGTTAACTCATCGAGTTCAGAATCAATGCCATTGAGGTTGATAAATCCAGTAAATATATTTCCTGTTCCTTTAGGAAGGTTTTTAATCTCTTTAAAGATTTCAACGGCTTTCTGACTTCCTCCAATAAGCAAAGTGCGAAAGCCAGCTTTTCGTTTTGCAATTTGATTTACAATGTAATACGTTATTCCTAATCTTGGAATGAGCGTAATTACAGAATGGATAATGAAAAGTGAAGCTAAAAGTTTATAATAATCTGTTTGTTTTAAAATTTCATCATCTAAAAGCAAGACGAAAAAAATACACAATGTACCGATAATAAAAGCGAGTGCGGAAAGGGAAAGTACGCGCATTAAATACATCCTTCTCAGGTTGATGTACGTGCCTAATACATAATAAAGGGCAACCCAAAATAAAGGAATTAGAATCAGTCCAATGTAGAGTCGGTCTGAAACTTCAACAGGAACTTTTTCGATTTCAATTTTCCGATAGCTATAAAACAATATCCAAGCAATCACTGATGTGATGATATCAGAAAGAATAAATATCGCTTTTAACCTTTTTTGATTCATATTGATATTAAGGATAAATCAATTTGATATTATCAATATAGAAATACGAAGAGGGATTGACATCATCAAGTTGTAATTCAAATTGGATTTCATTTATAGGCGTTGTTTGTCGAAAAGAAACAATTTCTTTTAAATCGATATAAATATGCTTCCACTTTGCTTGATTTTCTTTTTGGGGTTGAATAAGAATATAAGGATCAACAAAATAATTTCCATTTCCATGTGAGATGACACTCGTTAATAAAGAGTTGGTGTTCATATAATCGAACTCAAGGTACACTTCTGTAGCTAATTTAGGTAAAACTGTTCCAAAAGTAGTGACAAATGACAACGACGAGTTCTCCTCATCTAATAAAATTTCACCGTACTTACTTCCCCATTTTAAAATTGAGGGATCATCATTTCTTCCGATAGTTGCCGTGGATTCTTCAGATACATCGACTTGCATACTAGGGCTTTCAAAATCTTCAATTAAAAAGTTTAAAGTAGAATAATACTTCGTGGTTGGCGTGATTGAAACCGTATCATTTAAAGTTAAAGTGATAGAATTTTTATATTGCTCTGCAAAGGGATATCTTCTTTTTGTTTCTCCTATACCATTGTTTACAATTCCAGGAATTAATACGAAATCGTGAGTGCCTTCTCCAATAATTGGAATTTTTGCAGGTAATTCAAAAACACCTAAACTTTTTCCATCCATATTGACAAAGACTTGAGATAAGTCATGCGTTAATTCACCTTGATAGTTGTCTGCATTGTTGTTTTGAACCAGCTCCCATTTTTCAATCTTTAACCAAGAAACTTGCGGCTGTTCTTTGGCGCATGATGCTAAAATGAAAATTAAAAGAATGAAAATGTACTTCATTACGTTAGTTTATTTGTTTTGAACGATAAATATACAAGCTTATTATTTTATCTCACGGAAACTTTGTCTAGTTTTTCTAAAATTTGCTCTGCTACTTCAAGCGCCATAAGTCCATCTTCAAGTGAAACAATAGGAGTGAGGTCTTTATTTATGGTGTCTGCAAATGTGCTCAATTCTTCTTTAATTGCATTTGTGTTTTCCAATTCGGGCTTGTCAAAGATGATTTTCTTGGCCGGCTTACCATCTCCTGTTTCCATCACTATGTCAAAAGGTCCTGGCTCTCCCTCTAATGTTTCCATTTGTACAATTTCCAACTCTTTTTCTAAGAAGTCAACGCTGATATACGCATCTTTCTGGAAGAAACGTGACTTTCTCATGTTTTTCAAAGAAATTCGAGAAGCGGTAAGGTTAGCCACACATCCATTGTCAAATTCAATTCTTGTGTTTGCAATGTCTGGCGTATCAGATATCACAGCAACGCCTGATGCAGAAATCCTTCGAATACTTGATTTTACCACACTTAAAATAGTATCAATATCATGTATCATTAAGTCTAATACGACTGGAACGTCTGTACCTCTAGGGTTGAATTGAGCCAAGCGGTGTGTTTCAATAAACATGGGTTTATTAATATAAGGGACAGCAGCTGAAAAAGCGGGATTAAAACGCTCTACATGACCTACTTGAACTTTTACATTGGCCTCTTCTGACAGTGCAAGTAAAATTCTGGCTTCGGCAGAAGTATTGGTTACAGGCTTTTCAAGAAAGACGTGCTTTGATTTTTTTATCGCCATAGAAGCTAAATCAAAATGTGCAATGGTAGGTGTAACTATATCTACACAATCTACATCATCAATTAATGCTTCTACTGAGTCGTAAACTGTACAATCAAATTCTTTCGCCACTTCATGCGCATGCGCTGAATTAATATCGTAAATTCCAACTAACTCATATTGGTCTGAAAGTTTCTTGATAAGTCTTAAATGTATCTTACCTAAATGACCTACACCGATTAACCCTATCTTTAACATGTAATTTTTTTTTACAAATATACATTACGAATGGCTTTAAATTAGGTGCGTTAAGTAGATGTTATTAACAGTTTATATATAACAACACCAACTGATAGGGTTTGTGCTTTAATATTGATGTGTGATAATGACGTGATTATCAATGAATTTGTTTTAAAAGTGACTTCAAGGTGATATTTTTTAAGAATATTATAATTCATTAACTTTATTTTATATATATTTGCACTCGATTTTGATGAGCGATCGTAAAAAAGTTCATAAAAGGAAAACGGTGGCTGTAGTTCAGCTGGTTAGAGCGTCAGATTGTGGTTCTGAATGTCGTGGGTTCGAATCCCATCAGCCACCCGACCAAATCTAAGAGGACAACGAAAGTAGTCCTCTTTTTTTATTTATAACTTTCCTCTGCGTTTTATAACTCAAGTGAGCATAATTTTCCTAACTTTTTGAAGATGATGGGAGAAGTATATCGTTTTAATTTTATTTTTATGCTTGAAATAGATTTTTATTAGCAATAAAATAATTATAGTTTTATTTCGATATAACAACATGATGAAAATAAAGAATATAGTTTATATTATTTCGATTTTCCTAACGCTAAATGTCTCGGCACAACTGGAAAGTGGCTTCAACCCAAGAGAAGTTAGAGATATGATTCAAGTATGCAATAGCTTTGCTTATTTAGACCTTTATGGCAGCGATAAAGAGATTATTCCCAATGGATATAAAAAGGTTTACACTTCGCCTGCCTTAGGTATGGATAATCGTTTTCAAGTTTTTTCAAATGGGAAAAAAGCGATAATTTCTTTTCGTGGAACCACAGAGAAACAAATGAGCTGGATGGCTAATCTATATGCTTCAATGATTCCTGTAAATGACAAAATAATCATTGATGAGAATGAGTTTAATTATAAATTAGGGGAGAAAAAAGACAGCTATGTTCATGCTGGATATACTTTGGCGATATACTATTTGAAAAATGATTTGTTGTGGCAAATTAATAAATTAAATCAACAAGGAATTTATGATTTTTATATCACTGGACACTCTCAAGGAGGCGCACTAGCTCAATTGGTCATGTCTTACTTTGAGTATCTTCCTAATCAAGAATTAAGTAAGAAAAATACTTTTAAAGTGTATGCTTTTGCCAATCCAATGGTAGGAAACCAATCATTTGTTGAAGAGTATAATCGTAAGTTTGTAAAAACGGGGATGAGTTTTATAATTCACAATCCAGAAGATGTCGTGACTAAGCTTCCTTATAGTTACCAAGATAGTCTTTTTTGGCAGGAAAATTTAGCGGAGTTCCTCACTAATAGAGAAGGATTCTCAACCAGAAACTTTATGATTGATGCGGTTTCACATTTGTTTAGTGATCGAATTATTTCAATGGCAAGAGATATGTCTAAACGAATTGAAGGGCAGTTGTTCGCAGAATTAGGAAATATAGTCATGCCAGCATTAAAGGAAGATTTTAATTATGCGCATACAGGAAATTTAATTCTTATCTCCAAAACCGTTTATCCATTAGAGTTAAAAGACCCGTCAATTCTTGAAAATGACTCTTTAATGAAAACTTATGAACGCAATGAGGATGGAACCTTTAAAGATAAGTCATTGTATAAGAGAAGAAATATGTTTTTACAACATAAACCGTATAATTATTACACAGCAATACTTAAAGATTTCTTTCCGAAAGATTATGTGCGTTTAGATAAAAAGTACTTCGAGTAATTAAATTCATAAAAAAAGCGAACCACTTAAAGTAATTCGCTTTTTAATGCTATTTGTTTTTTTTAATCTCTTATGAGTTGATATCCTGGATATTGTTGTGGGTTATATACGAACTTACTGTCATTTACTTCTTTGTTTTTCTCAAATTTAAGAATGGTGTAAGTCATTGTGCTACCATCTTTTGTTTTCATAATAGCTCTGTATAACTCATTGTTTTGTGTGTCCACATATACTATAATAGTATGATAATTTACTTTTCCAGGGTTGACAGGAAATAAGCTGATTTGATGATATTTTTTTCCATTTAAGGTAACTTCTTTATTGTATTTACTTTTAAATCCGCTTTCCCAAATTGTCATGAGTTTTTTAGGAGATAATGCCTCATCATCATTTTCATCGAAATCACTTTGATATGCTACTTTTTCGGCAGTGAGTACAGTCCAATTTTTAATGGAATTAGAAATTAATATTGTCTCACCAAGTGTAGCGTAATATCTTTCTCCTTTTACATACCCTGACCCCTTATTGTTTGAATTTTCTCCAGTGGAAGGGTTGTTTACTTTCATATCAAATTCAATATAAAAAGATTTTAGCCCTTTTATTTCTTTTGATACATTGTTTAAAATTTCTTGTGATTTTTGGTCAGACTGTGCGAATAACGCACCCGCAGAAAATAGAAGTCCTAAAAGTAAATATTTCATATCTATTAATTTTTTATAATTGACTTTAGCAGAAATCGTGCCAATGCCGCTTGTCTTTTTTGCACAGAGGGCAAATATACATTATTTTTTAATTTATTCCTTTTTCTTGAAGATATGCTTCAAGAGCTTCAGCAGTAGGGATGAGCACATCTCTGGCTTTACTTCCTTGGAATGGTCCTACAATTCCATGTGCTTCTAACTGGTCAATTATTCGTCCTGCCCGATTGTATCCTAGTTTTAATTTTCTTTGTATCAAGCTAGTAGAACCTTGTTGGTGTAGCACAATGACATGCGCCGCTTCAACAAATTTAGCATCTAGTTCATCGTCTGTATCAAACGAAGTTTCATCACTTCCTTCTCCCACGTATTCAGGAAGAAGAAAAGCATTAGAATACCCTTTTTGACTCCCAATAAAGTCGCAAATTGCTTCCACTTCAGGAGTGTCTACAAATCCACATTGTAAACGAATAAGGTCATTTCCTGTTGAAATTAACATATCTCCTTTACCAATAAGTTGGTCAGCCCCCGATGAATCGAGAATTGTACGGGAGTCGATTTTAGAGAGTACCCTAAAGGCAATACGTGCAGGGAAGTTGGCTTTAATCATTCCTGTAATTACGTTTACAGAAGGTCTTTGTGTAGCTACAATTAAGTGTATACCAATCGCTCGAGCAAGTTGTGCAAGTCGAGCAATAGGGTGTTCTACTTCCTTTCCTGCAGTCATAATTAAATCGGCAAACTCGTCAATTAATACAACAATATAGGGCATGTATTTATGACCTTCCTCTGGATTTAATTTTCGACTGATAAACTTAGCATTGTATTCTTTAATGTTTCTTACTTGAGCATCTTTTAATAAGTCGTAACGATCATCCATCTCAATACATAATGAATTGAGTGTATTGACCACTTTTGACGTGTCTGTGATAATCGCTTCTTCTTCGTTGGGTAACTTAGCTAAAAAGTGGCGTTCGATTTTGTTGTAAAGCGTTAGCTCAACTTTTTTGGGATCAACCAATACAAATTTGACTTCCGCTGGATGTTTTTTATAAAGTAAAGACACCAAGATAGCGTTTAATCCCACAGATTTTCCTTGCCCTGTAGCTCCAGCAACTAGTAAGTGAGGCATTTTTGCCAAATCAAAGGCATAAGTTTCGTTAGTAATTGTTTTTCCAAGTACAACTGGAAGTTCGTAATCAGATTTTTGAAATTTTTCTGAAACGATTAATGAACGCATGCTTACAATTTCAGGCGAGCTGTTAGGTACTTCAATACCAATTGTTCCTTTTCCAGGTATGGGAGCAATAATTCGAATTCCGAGTGCAGCCAAACTGAGCGCAATGTCATCTTCTAAGTTTTTAATTTTAGAAATACGAACTCCAGGTGCTGGCACAATTTCGTATAATGTGACTGTAGGACCGATGGTAGCCTTAATCTTAGAAATATCAATTTTATAATTGGCTAATGTTTGGACAATATTGTTTTTGTTTTGCTCTAATTCTTCTTTAGAAACACCTCCATCTGTCGACTCAAACTTGCGGAGTAAATCTACAGTAGGCAATTGGTATTTAGATAAATCTAATTTCGGATCATAAGGACCGCTCGTTTCTAAGATGGTGTTTACTTCATCATCAGAAAGCTCCTTGTCTTTAGCAGCTATTTCAACCGAAAAATCGTCGTCACTATCACTTTTCTCTGTAGATTTCGAAGTCAAAGGCTGTGATAAATCTTCTGCTTCATTTTGAAGATTAGTTGTCTCCAGCTCTATACTTGAATCTTCCTCCTCTTTGCTGTATTCATCATCGAATTGAACTGAAGATACGGTTTCTATTACTGAGTCACTTTCCAATTCCTCCTCATTTTCATCTATTGTTTCAAAATCGTTTGCTGAATCGGGAACAAATGAGTTACTTTCTTCCTCTTCTTCTTCCTGCTCTTTTTGTTTCTCTTTTTTAAAGTATTTTTCAAAAAGGCTTTTGAAATCTGGATTAAATAACGTGATGATTGAGATAAAGAGGAGTGCAATCATTAATAGAAAGGCACCAAAACTCCCAAAAATTGAAGTTAGCCAAACATTGGCTTGATAACCAAAAGTACCTCCTAAATAATTTATGTTGGAAGAGATTAGTCCGAAAAACATGGAAAACCATAAAATTCCTACAAAAGAGACTATAAAAGTTCTGCGTAGAGGAAGTAGGCGAATGTTTAATAAAAGACGAATCCCTGTGATAAACATAAGGAAGCTAAAAGTAAAAGAAACAATTCCAAACCATTGATACATGAAAACATGTGAAATCCAAGCACCAAATTTCCCTAACCAGTTGGTGGCTTCAACTTCAGACTCAGTGAAAATGAAGTTAAAAAACGTATTTGATACAATTAAACTTTGGTCTGCCTTCCATGTAAAAAGGTAAGAGAAAAGGGCTATAAATAAGTAAACAGAAAAAAGTAAAAGCAATGCGCCAGTAATCGATTTGGTCTTTCTTTGGTCGATTTTAGCTATAAGCGTATTGAATAGATTTTCCTTTTTTTCTTTTTTTCTATTATTCTTTTCCTCTTTTACGGATTTTTTTTCCTTTAATACGTTTCCTTTAGCCATTCTTTATTTTGGTTTACAATCTACGAAGATAATTATTTATAATCAATTGCATTAGTGATGTGGGAGAAATACAAGTGTTTTATCAACACCACTTTTTTAATTATTCTTCTTCTATCATTTTAATGAATTCATCTAAAGTGATGATTTGATGATCTGAAGGAATACCAAATAAGTCAATATTTAAAGGACTTGTGTCAAGAGAGATGAGCTCATAGGTGAGCCACACATTGTTTGTGAATAAGAAATATTTAATTGGCATCCCCGGCATTCCTTCAATGGATGTGGAATATTTTGCGGGAATATCAGGCGCGTAATGCATAATAAGTGTTGTGTCTAATTCTAAATCATGAACTTCAATGCGTTTGGTTTTTACACCACCAATTGTTTTTGTCCCAGCACGAGCTTTAAAGGCATAACTTTGATCTGCCTGTAGCGTGTCTGTATAGGTCTGTATAGCTACTTTTTGACTGCCTAAATCCATTAAGATGTAAGCGCGATTTAGGGGTATGTGCTTGATGAAAATTTGTTTGCCGATTGGCGTGTAATTATCAATTCTAAGCATGGAGTCTTTAGCATAAACAACTTGGTAGTTAATGCTGTCACTATCATCTTGTACATTCATTGGATTGTCAATTCTGTAAATGAATTTACCTTCGAAGTTTGCTACGTTCTCTTTGGGAAGTGTGCAACTGAAAAGTATGAAAATACTTCCCAAAATGAATAATCCTGCTTTTTTCATTTAGATATCCTATTTAATAATCTTGCAAATCTAAATAAAATCAGATGATTTAAAATACTTCATGCTATCAACGTTAAGAAAGATGTAGATATTACGCATGATTTTCTTAATTTTGCAATTGATAATTATCAAAATACAAGAAATATATGTCAAAGTCAATAGTTTATATTGTAAATGATTCAGAAATATCTGCGGGGACTCGTGGATCTAGCCTAGGACCTGGTGCAATTCGTGTGGTTGATGATAATTCAAAACAGTATTTATTTGCTAGGCATCCTATTCATTATCTTGAAACAGTAAATTATATTCTGGATACGCCAACGCCATACGTGCATGCCAAGAGAATTGATGGTTTGGTTAAATTGTACGAAAACATTGCAGACACGATAAGTTTTTTCAGAAAAGAAAATGATTTTATTCTAGTGATGGCTGGAGATCATGGTTCTGCAGGTGGAACAATTGCAGGATTGAAAATGGCTAATCCTGAAAATAGAATTGGCGTTTTGTGGATAGATGCGCATGCTGATATTCATACTCCATATACTACACCAAGCGGAAATATGCATGGAATGCCATTGGCTACTGTTTTGAACATCGACAACCTTGAGTGTCAAATTAATGAGCCTCATGAGGATACAAAGAAATATTGGGAAGAACTCAAAAATGTTGGAGATATTAAGCCTAAAGCTATTCCTGAAGACATTGGTTATATCGGTCTTCGAGATTGTGAAGAACCAGAGCTTAAGTTAATGGATCGTTTAGGGATTAAAAATATTTCGGTAGATGAGTTAAGAAGTGAAGGTGTGGAGAGGATTATTCACAGGCTTGAGGAGAAATATAAAGATTGTGATGAAATTTATGTTTCTTTTGATGTTGATTCAATGGACCCTGAATTAACATCTCATGGAACAGGAACGCCAGTGCCTCACGGATTAAGTCCAGAAGAAGCAATGGCATTATTAACGCATTTTGCAAATCATCCAAAGGTAACCTGTATTGAGTTTGTAGAGGTTAATCCTTGCTTGGATGAAAAAACAAACCGAATGGCTGAAGTGGCTTATAGTTTGATTAAAGAAGTGGTGGAAGTAGTAGAGAGAAGATTGGGGATATAGAAAGCATAAATCAATATTGTTCGGAAGTAGAGGAAAAGAAAAAATGGAAATAAAAATTAAGAGCTTATTGCTAGAAAACAGTTTGGCAATATTTGGAAGTGAAATCGACGAGTCATTAGTTCAATTTCAAAAAACAAGAAAAGATGTTGAAGGGGATTTAACTTTAGTCGTTTTTCCTTTTGTGAAGGTTTTAAAAACATCACCAATGATTGTCGGAGAGAAAATAGGTGATTTTTTAAAAGAAAATATTGAAGAAATTGAAAGCTACGAAGTGGTGAGTGGTTTTTTGAATTTATCTTTTACTTCGACTTATTGGGAAGATGTATTAAAACGCATTACTAAAGCAGAAAACTTTGGATGTGCCTCTGAGCCTTCTAAGATTACTTATATGGTTGAATATTCCTCGCCAAATACAAATAAACCATTGCATTTAGGTCACATGAGGAATATTTTCCTAGGCTATTCTGTAGCAGAAATATTGAAAGCAAATGGGCATAATGTAGTAAAGACACAAATTGTGAATGACCGTGGAATACATATTTGTAAAAGTATGATTGCTTGGGAACAATTTGCGCCAAAAAATGCTCATGGAGAAAGAGAAACTCCTATGTCGACAGGAACAAAGGGCGATCATTTTGTAGGAAAGTACTATGTAGAGTTTGATAAACAGGTTACGAAGCAAGGCTTTGAATTAGCTGAAAAATGGAGGGCTAATGAATATGCCAATGAAGAGGTTTCAGATGAGGCAAGAGAAAAACTTCCAGAATTGTTTGCAGCCTATGAGTTAACAACAGAAGACAAAAAAAAGGAAGGGATTTATAGAAAAATAGCCGCTTACGCAATTCCATATACTGATTTGACCATTGGAGCCAAAGAAATGCTGGTAAAATGGGAAGCAAAAGACCCTTATGTGTATAAGCTTTGGTCTACAATGAATGGCTGGGTTTATGAAGGGTTTGAGGAAACCTATAAGCGTATGGAAGTGGATTTTGACAAGAATTATTACGAATCAGATACCTACTTGCTCGGGAAAGATATTGTGCTTGATGGACTAGAAAAAGGAATCTTTTATAAAAAAGAAGATGGGTCGGTTTGGATTGATTTATCCGACGAAGGATTAGATGAAAAGTTAGTGCTTCGTGGTGATGGAACAGCAGTGTATATGACTCAAGATATTGGTACTGCGATTCAACGTTTTAATGAGTATTCTGACTTAAATGGTATAATTTATACAGTAGGAAATGAACAGGACTACCATTTTCAAGTTTTGTTTTTAATCCTAAAAAAGTTGGGTTATAAATGGGCAGAAAATTGTTTTCATTTGTCATACGGAATGGTTGATTTGCCAGATGGTAAGATGAAATCGAGGGAAGGAAGAGTGGTAGATGCTGACGATTTGATGGAAGAAGTGGTTCAGATGGCAAAAGAAAGCACAAAAGAACGCGGACACATTGATGGTATGACAGAAGCTGAGCAAGAAGAGTTGGTGGAAACCATTGGCTTAGGAGGAGTGAAATACTTTATTTTAAAAGTGGATCCTAAAAAGCGCATGACTTTTAATCCAGATGAGTCGATTGATTTAAATGGAAATACAGGAGCCTTTATTCAATATACTTATGCAAGAATTAACTCTTTACTCTCGAGGGTTGAAAAACCTACTGCTGAGGATAAGATTGAACTTCAGCTTGATGAAAAAGAGTTGATTAAAAAAATCGATGAGTTTCCAGCGGTAGTAGAAGAAGCAGGAAGAAATTACAGTCCAGCTTTGATTACCAATTACATTTATGATTTGGTGAAAGATTTTAATTCATTCTATCAATCAAACAGTGTGATGAAGGAAGAGAATATAGCCTTGAAAAATGCGCGTATTTTAATTAGTGAAAATACTGGAAAAGTCATTAAAACAGCTATGAAACTTTTAGGTATTAAAGTTCCCAATCGAATGTAAAATTCACGATATTGTGACCAGACATTAAAACAATAACTATGCACATCATTCTTCACGATTTACAAAATCACTTGCGATTTGCGCCATTAACATTAACACGACCTGTTGGGAATTTAAGAACTGGTATGTTTACAAATGATGAACGCTGGAGGTTTTATTGTCCTGACGCTATAATTTCATATCATACGGAAGATTATTTGGCTGAAAAATTTCCCGTCGAAATGTCGAGCGATAATTTCTGGGTAAATGCTGCTGTAATTCCCACCGAATCATTGGTGAAGAAGATACGAGGTTTGAAATTTAATGAATCGCTATTTGTGAATGACTCTTTTGTGGCGTATAGAGGAGCGGATTTTAAACCAGATGAAAACAAAGTAGAAGCGAGTGAAAGTTTGATTCTATTAGAAAACCGATGGGATCTTTTTCAAAAGAATCATGAGATTTTAGTAGCTGATTTTCAAGCGTACACCAAAGGAAAAACAAGTGAACCTTTGTCTTCAACCAATACATTAATCGGCGATGAGAAAAATTTGTTTATTGAACAAGGCGCTCATGTTGAGTGTGCTATTTTAAATGTAACCGAAGGTCCGATTTATATTGGAAAAGATGCCGAGATTATGGAGGGTAGCGCTGTGAGAGGTGGGCTGGCAATGGCAGAAAACAGTGTGTTGAAACTATTGACAAAAGTGTATGGCGCCACATCTTTAGGTCCTCATTCTAAAGTGGGAGGTGAAGTGAATAATGTCATTTTTCAAGGATACTCGAATAAAGGTCATGATGGTTTTTTAGGAAACTCTCTCATCGGAGAATGGTGCAATTTAGGGGCGGATACGAACTGCTCTAACTTGAAGAATAACTATGGGAAAGTAAGAACATACGACTATGAAAAGCAAGAGGAAATTGAAACAAATCTTCAGTTTATGGGGGTCGTAATGGGAGATTTTTCAAAAACGAGCATCAACACAATGTTAAATACAGCCACTGTAATTGGTGTCTCTGCAACCATCTTTTGCGCTGGTTTTCCACCGAAATATGTGCCTAACTTTTCATGGGGAGGACAGAGCAACTCGCCTACATTTGATTTTGACAAAGCACTGGAAGCAGCAAATAATATGATGGTGAGAAGGGGAGTGAGGCTCACAAATTCGGAGGAGAAAATGTTAAGATATTTATTTCAGACGAAGTAAATTCATTTTGCACTCAAAATAATGTGAATTACCAATTTTACTGTCGAAGCCATTAGTTTATGGATATTTAATGCTATTTTTGTAAGTGTGGTTAATTTCAAAGAAATATAGCTTTTTTATAGATAGAATAGAAATTTATGGGTATAAAACCAAAGCATAATCCTTCACAGTCTGAGCAAACTGAATCAAGAAAAGATAGTCATTTGGCATTAGCTATGTCTTCACAAAATGAAGTACTTGATTCGCGATTTTACTATGAGCCTATCTTGGCTTCTCATCCCAATCTTTCTGAAAAGTGGAAGCACAAGTTTGGTGAAAAGGAGATGCAATTTCCGATTTGGATTTCAAGTATGACAGGCGGAACACGCAAGACCAATGAGATTAATCTTAGGTTGGCAAAATCAGCCAGAAAATATGGCTTGGGGATGGGAGTGGGTTCTGCACGAATTGCCTTGGAAGGTGGAAGTCAGTTGGAAGGATTTGATTTAAGGCCTGTTCTCGGTGATGAGGTGCCTTTATATCTCAATTTTGGGATTGCACAAATCGAAATGATGTTATCAAACAATACTATACACAAGGTAACGGAACTTGTGAATAATTTAAAAGCTGATGGTGTAATTATTCATGTAAACCCTTTACAAGAATGGTTACAGCCTGAAGGAGATTTTATTCACCAATCACCAATTGATACGATTAAAGCATTTATTTCTTCTGTTTCCTTACCTTTAATTGTAAAGGAAGTGGGACAAGGAATGGGATATGAAAGTTTAAAAAGTTTGCTTAAATTACCCTTAGTTGCAATCGAATTTGCTGCCAATGGAGGCACTAACTTTTCAAAATTGGAGTTATTGAGAAATAAAACCAAAAGTGAATTTTTAATGCCTTTTGTATATGTGGGGCACTCTGCAGAAGAAATGGTGGATATGTGCAATCAGCTTGTGGATGAATTAGGAGAAGAGATAAAATGTCAAACCTTAATCATAAGCGGAGGAGTTAAAAACTTCTTAGATGGATATTATTTGATAAAAAAATCTAAGATGAATGCAATATACGGGCAGGCTTCAGGGTTCTTAACTTATGCAGAGGAATCTCAAGAAGCACTTGATAATTTTATAGAACATCAAATAGAAGGGTTACAAGTAGCGCGAAAGTTTTTAAAAATAAAAGAAAAATAATAGAATGGAGAAGCAAAAAATTATTCATGGTTTTTCTAAGAAAACACGTGATGAAAAATTAGAAATGATTACTGAATATCATGCAGAACCAAAAGCTGCAATGGAATTATTTAGAAGCTTTCATCATGTGGATCCAGAAACTCAAAAACTAATTGAAGAATTTAGTGAAAACACTGTAACGAGTTTTCCTTTGCCGTATTCAATTTGCCCGAACATGTTAATCGATGGCAAAGCATATATGGTTCCAATGGTAATCGAGGAAAGTTCTGTGGTTGCTGCTGCTTCAAATAGTGCGAAATTTTGGTTTAATAACGGTGGATTTAAAACTGAAATTTTAGGCACTGAAAAAATTGGACAAGTTCACTTCTTGTGGAAAGATGATAAAGATTTGCTCAAACTCCGCTTTCCTGAACTCAAAGAGTTGTTGCTGAAAGATTGCTTCGATATTACCGAGAATATGATTAAGCGTGGCGGAGGAATTATGAATATTGAGTTAAAAGATTTGTCTGACCAAGAGCCAGATTTAATGCAACTGTATGCTACGTTTGAAACAGTTGATTCTATGGGAGCAAACTTCATCAATTCTTGCTTGGAACAGTTCGCTTCAACTTTTAAAAAATGGCATGCTAGAAATTCTGAGTTTAAAAAAGATGGATTAGAAGTAATCATGAGCATCCTTTCGAACTTTACACCTAATTGTAGGGTTAGATGTACTGTGGAAACCACTATAGATAAGTTAGATAATCTTGTGGAAGGACTTTCAGGTAAAGAATTTGCTGAAAAGTTTCGCTTAGGTGTTCGAATTGCTGAGGTCGATCCTCATCGAGCAACTACCCACAATAAAGGTATAATGAATGGTGTCGATGCTGTAGTTTTGGCTACTGGAAATGACTTTAGAGCCATTGAAGCTTGTAGTCATACTTATGCCTCTAGAAATGGAAGTTATACTTCGTTGAGTCATTGTGAAATTGAAGGGGATGTATTTAGATTTTATTTGGAAATGCCATTCGCAATAGGTGTTGTGGGAGGTTTGACAAATCTTCACCCTTTGGTGAAGTTGAGTTTAGAGTTGCTCGGAAATCCTTCTGCAAAAGAGTTAATGGGAATTGCTGCTGCTGTGGGATTGGCAAATAATTTTTCAGCTGTTAAAAGTTTAGTTACAGTGGGGATTCAACAAGGACACATGAAAATGCATTTGCTCAATATTATTAAACAGCTCAATATCCCAGAAAAATATAAGGATGAAATTGTTGAACACTTTAAAGATAAAGTTGTTTCTGTTTCATCCGTTAGAAATTTAGCTGAAAAGTGGGAGCTTATTCCTGCAGCGAAATAAACGATATAGTTATCATAAATGGTAATGTCTTCTTTCTCTGCTTCAGGAAAATTAATGTTGTTTGGTGAGTATCTTGTGCTTCGGGGTTCAAAATGCTTTGCAATTCCTTTGAACGTAGGACAGCAACTTACAGTAAAAAAAAAGAAAGAAGCCGGAGTATCATGGAAAAGTTTTGAAGGCGAAGAGTGCTGGTTAGCGTTTGAGTTGTCGAGTAAGCTAGAATTAATTTCTAGTTCGGATCAAAAAAAAGCATCCCTCGTGGTGAAACTCTTGAAAATAATTCAAAATGAAAACCCTGAATTGACAATAGATAACCTTTGTTTTACAGTCAATTTAGACTTTAATAGAGAATTTGGTTTCGGCACAAGTTCGACTTTTATTTCTTTACTCAGTCAGTGGTCAGGTGTGAATCCTTATCTACTACTAGAAAATTCTTTTGGTGGATCGGGATATGATATTGCTGCGGCTACAGCTCATCAAGCTTTTGTGTATTCAGTCAAAGAGAAAATGATTGGAGAGGTGAACCTACCGAAGTCAATTACAAACCACATTTTGTTTGTTTTCTTAGGGGAAAAACAAGTCAGCGCTAAAGAAATACTTGCTTTTAAAGATAAAGAAGTCAGTTCTTCGCAAATTGATGAGATGAATTCAATTATTCAGCAAGCCACAACATCTACTCATATTGAAGAGTGGGAGAAATTGATGGTTAAAAGTGAAAACCTGCTTTCTTCAATATTAAAAGTTCCCACAGTGAAAGACCATAGATTTTCTGATTATCCTTTTGAAATAAAATCTTTAGGTGCGTGGGGCGGAGATTTTATAATGGCTACCTATAGGGAACTTTCAGCAGCCCAGGAATACTTTATAAATAAAGGGTATAATGTTTTTTATTCTTATGCTCAAATAGTAAAGGAATCAACTTTGTAAAAGAGAGAATTCCTTACTTATTTCTATACTTATAACACTTCAAAAACGTATAAAAATTACATTTTTTTTCTAAAAAAGTTAAGATCATTCTGTTTTATATCGTATATTTTCAATCTGTTTATGGGTATTAATCAGCAACTTATTTATCGTTGTAGAAAATAAACATTAAATTTGTAGTATCTTAAAACTTATGCGATGAAAAAAATAATTGCACTGCTCTTTTCACTATTCACTTTATTTTTTGCTTTTTCTGTTCATGCAAAATTGAACGAAGCCGTGATTGTGAAAAATGAGAAGGATGTTCCAGCGCACGATATTGCCTTTGCGCCATGTGTTCCCTCAACGCCTGCTCCAACAGTTGATGTGCAGAATCCTGTCTGTATACTTGGAGGTGAAGAGGATGGAAAAGCATTTATAACTGATTATAACCCATCGATGGTGTACTTATTTACGCCCTCAGGTCCAAGTGTAAACTCAAGTGGAGAAATTACTGGTTATGTTTCCGGACAAAATTATACTGTTGTTGCGGATAATGGAACTTGTACTTCTGAATCGGCTAGCTTTACAGTCTTTTCTTGGGATGATTTCGACTGTGATGGAGATGGAGTAACCAATGGTCAGGAGATATTAGACGAAACAGACCCTTATGACCTTTGTGATTATGATGACCATCATCAAGATAACCCATCACAAACTTGGGAGGATAGCGATTGTGATGGAGATGGAGTTTCAAATGGACAAGAACTACTTGATGGTACTCATCCTTTAGATATTTGTTCTTTTTTATTAGGTTCTCAGCAAACACCTTCACAAGCTTGGCTTGATGGAGACTGTGATGGAGATGGTGTAACCAATGGAGATGAAGTAGCTGATGGTACAGATCCACTTCTTTCTTGTGATTTAGTGATTGCTAGCCAAACAGTAACTCCAAATGCAGGATGGTTAAATAGTGATTGTGACGGAGATGGTGTGACCAATGGAGATGAAGTGACTGATGGTACAGATCCATTTGACGTGTGTGATTATATAGAGACAAGTCAAACATTGTCACCTGCTTTTGCATGGAATCAAGCGGATTGTGATGGAGATGGTGTGAGTAATGAGGATGAACTTATAGATGGAACTGACCCTTTTGATGCTTGTGACTTTAACTTGTCAAGCCAAGGCACACCTACACAAGCTTGGCTTGATGCTGATTGTGATGGAGACGGTATAAGTAACGAAGATGAACTTATAGATGGAACTGACCCATTAGACCCATGTGATCCAAACCAACCTTCAATCCCGACTGCTACTGCCGTTCAGCCAGATTGTACCACACCAACTGGAGAAGTAAGTGTGACAAACCCGATAGTTGGAGCTCAATATACTTTAACAGGTTTGCCGCCGATTTCATTCACAGAAGTAAATTCTACAGGATTATTTGTTAACTTATCTCCTGGAAGCTATGAATTGAAAGTGCTTTTAAATGGATGTGAATCTGCACCTTTATTGGTAGAAATACATCAGGGCGTACCTAATCCACCAATTTTTAATATTGTTCCTTCAACTTGTACAACGCCAGAAACAGCAAGTATTGACAACTTCAATCCAGACTTTACCTATGATTTTAGTCCTAACGATGGAATTGGAGTAGATGGTAGCGGAAATGTAATTAATGCGACAATTGGAGTTGTATACGATGTGATTGCCACTAATGGAATTGGATGTAGTTCGAGCGTGTCAACACTCGAGTTGAATGATATGCTTCCCACTCCTGATGCGCCTGATATACAGGTTACAGCAGCAGCTTGTGGAGTAGATGGTTTTGCAGAGGTGCTAAATTATAATTCTAGTTATACCTATTTATTTTCTCCTTCCTCTGGAGTTTTTGTTAACAATACAAACAATAAAATAATGGGAGCAAGTTTTGGAACATCTTATACCGTAAAAGTGGTGAATTCGGATGGATGTGAGTCCGAAACAGAAAGCTTTGTAGTGGATGAACGCTTGTTAATTCCTTCATATACGTTTACAACCATACAGCCAACTCAATGTGGGGAAGAGGGCGTGGTGACATTTACATTTACAAATGTTCAAGATGGAACATACACAATGACCTACACTGGTGGGAGTTTTGAGATTAACATTTCTGGTGGAACGGGGGTAGTTGTTTTGCCAGATGGAATGTATAGTAATGTGACAATTCACAATGGAGATTGTGCTTCAACAGTGGGTTCTACAATTCAAATTATTAATCCAGTTACTCCTCCAACTCCTACTGTCATTACCCATGGAATTAATTGTTCAACTGGAGCTGATGGATTTACTTTGATTACCAATTACGATGCGAGTCTGAATTATAATTTTGACCCTGTAGGTCCTACAATTAGTGCAACAGGTGAAATTGAAAATGCAGTTTATGGAGTTACGTATACTTTAACTACAGTAGAGAGTGGTTGTCACTCTACCGCTGCCACTTTTACAAATATTGCATGGGTTGATGGAGACTGTGATGGAGATGGTGTAACTAATGGAGATGAAATAGATGATGAAACTGACCCACACAATTTATGTGATTTTGTAGTGGAACATCAAACTCTACCGCCAAGTCAACAATGGCTTGATTTAGATTGCGACAGAGATGGGGTGACCAATGGTGATGAGATTGTGGATGGTACAGATCCAGCGAATCCTTGTGATTTAATTTCTACAAGTCAGACTGTTCCTCCAAGTAATGAATGGTTAAATGGAGATTGTGATGGAGACGGAGTTTCAAATGGTACAGAAGTAATCGATGGTACAGACTTTTTAGATGCTTGTGACTTTATACAGGCTCATATTAACAATCCTAGCCAAGCTTGGTTAAACAGTGACTGTGATGGAGATGGAGTGAGCAATGGTGACGAACTAGATGCAGGTACAGACTTGTTAGACTTATGCGATTATCATCAAGATCAAGTAAGCTTGCCGCAGTCTCAAGAATGGTACGATAGAGATTGTGATGGAGACGGAGTGGTTAATGGGGACGAAAGCAACGACGGAACTGATATTTTTGATTTTTGCGATTTGATTGTTGAACACCAAACTGTTCCGCCAAGTCAGGACTGGCTCGATGCGGATTGTGATGAGGATGGAGTGAGTAATGGAGATGAATTAGCAGTGGGTGGAGACATTCATAATCCATGTAGTCCTAATGTGTGTGCTTTATTTGTACCAGAAATTTTCACTCCTGATGGAGATGGAATTAACGATTATTGGAGAATAGATGGTATCGAAAATTATCCTAATAATACCTTGGTAATTTTGAATCGTTGGGGGAATGTAGTGTACGAAACTGAAGGTTATAACAATGAGTGGGATGGCCGTTCAACGAGCAACTTGAATATAGGAGGGGATGAGCTTCCTACAGGGACATATTACTATGTGCTTGACACGAAGAATAGTGAGATAGGAGTACTAAAAGGATATGTTTACCTTCAACGGTAAGTAATAAAAATTTACGAATGTAAAACGAGAGTAATGAAAAGAATTAAGTTTTTAATCGTTAATATATTAGTGGTACTACTTGGAAATACTACGGTGTTTTCACAACAAGACCCACAGTTCACACAATATATGGACAATATGTTATTTGTGAATCCAGCGTATGCAGGTAGCAATGATGTATTGAATTTGACTGCTATGCACAGAGAGCAATGGATGGGATTTGAAGGAAGTCCTCGTTCAACTACTTTTAGTGCACATTCTCCTTTGCCATACAAAAGCTTGGCAGTTGGATTAACAGGAGTGAATGATAGGGTCGGGCCATTTAATCAGAGTATGATCTATGCTGATGTTTCCTATACATTAAGGTTTAACAATCATCAAGGGAAGCTCTCTTTTGGTTTAAAAGGAGGTGTGAATTTTATTTCACTTAATGCCAACGAGTTGTCGAAAGAAAATCCAAATGATCCGAAAGTTTCTCAACAAACATTAAATGTGATTAATCCTAATTTTGGATTTGGAATTTATTATCATACACCTTCTTTTTTTGCAGGTGTGAGTTCACCAAAAATTCTTCAGCAAGGATACGACGAAATCAGTGAGAAAAATCGTGAACAACGTCATTATTTTGGAATAGTAGGCGGAGTCATCCCTCTTGCTGATAAATGGAAATTAAGACCGAGTGCATTAGCTAAAATTACTGAAGGAAGTCCATTCAGTTTAGATTTATCATTAGCCACTATCTATAATGATAGATTTTGGTTGGGAGCAAATTATCGCTTGCTTTCAGGAATAGGTGTTTTTGCACAATTTCAAGTAATTCCACAGCTGAGATTAGGATTGGCAAGCGACTTTGGATTGCAGAAAATTAGAGATTTTAACCATGGTACTTTTGAAGTGATGGTATCGTATGATTTTAATTTTATGAAAAGTGGCGTGTTTTCACCTCGCTATTTTTAATTTAAAATAAATAGAAAATGAGAGTATTCGTTATCGTTATAGCTGTTTTAGGGAGTGTTTTCACCTCTTTAGCTCAACAGAATAAATTGAATAAAGCCGACATGTATTTTAATGAAATGGCATTTGCTCAGGCTATTGATTTATACACTGACTTGGAAGGCACCTCCTTAGATACACCAGAAATGAGAAGAAAATTAGGAGAGAGTTATTATAAAATCGGTCGTTACCAAAAAGCAGTCGAGACTTATAGCAGTATGATCGAAAGTGAAGCCGCAACAGCAGAAGATTATTATCGTTATGCAATGGTGCTGAAAATGATGGGAGATTATGAATTAAGCGACTTCTGGATGAAGAAATATAGTGAGCAATCAAGTGGAGAGATACGAGCAGAACTTTTCTTAGATAAACTAAACTATAAAGAAATCATTGAAGGCGTGGACCCCTTCTTTTCTATTCAACCTACTCGATTAAATTCTCCAAACGCTGAATTTGGCGCAGTGATTAATCCCAAAGAAAATAGGGTTTATTTCCTTTCTTCTGGTAGAGAATCACAACTAATAAAGCACAAAACAGCCCGAGATGAAAGCTTGTTTTTAGACTTATATAAAATAAATACAAACGCTGAAAGAGAACTAGGATATCTTTCTAAAGTAAAGGGAGTAAATACAAAACTTCACGAGGGACCACTGACTTTCACTCCTGATGGTTCACAAGTATATTTTACAAGAAGCTCAGAAATAAAAGGCAATGATGGCTTGCAGCGATTGAAAATTTTTATTTCTGATGTTGATGAAAATGGTGATTTTTATAATGAACGCGAATTTCCCTACAACTCTAATGACTATTCTGTAGGGCATCCTTCTATTTCTAAAGATGGTAAAACTTTGTATTTGGTTTCAGATAAACCAGGCGGATTTGGAGGAGCCGATATTTATAAAATGGAGATTTTAGGAAATAACGAATATGGTGAAATGATTAACCTTGGGGAAGATATTAATACGGAAGGACAGGAGCTTTTTCCTTTTATTGATACCGAGAATAGACTTTACTTTTCTTCTGATGGACGTCCAGGACTTGGTGGTTTAGATGTGTATGTAGCGTTTTTTAGAGGGTCTGCTGTCTCGAAAGTTGGAAATTTAGGAAAACCTATCAATAGCCAATTTGATGACTTTGCATTTACCTTAACGCAAGATTTATCAAGTGGATTTGTTTCTTCCAATCGAGAAGGAGGAAAAGGAAAGGACGATATCTATCAAATAAGCCTACTTCGTCCAATTGTTTTTGGAGTTTATGTGAAAGGAAAGTGTGTTGATGAAAATAATGTTCCAATTAATCATGCACTAGTGGAATTGAGAAATGAAACGAATCGATTGATAGAATCTACATTTACAAATGAAAATGGAGAATATTCCTTTGTCGCTGACTTTAACGATAACTTTAAAATTCGAGGAACTAAGCAGTTTTATCAACGTGCAATAGATTCATTAAATACGTTTGATCATAGAAATATCGTTGAAATTGATTTGGTCTTAAAGAAAGATACTGAAATGTCGATTTATGGTGTGGTAACAGATAGTATAACAGGCGAAGCGCTTGAAGATGTTGAAGTTCGAATTTTGGACGAACTTGAAGGTACAGAATTGTTTTTTACAACTTCTTCAAATGGAGATTTTACTTATCTTGTGAATAAATTTTTACTGAATGATATCGGAAGATATAAAATAGCATTAAGTAAAGTGGGATATCACTCCAAAACACTACAGTACGATGTGGAGTTTGAAGAAGTAGGGCAATACAATATTCATTCTGATGTCGATTTGACTTTGTCTCCAATGCATAGGAGATAAAGTGTTTTAAATAGATGATATTAGCTTTTTTACCCTTTTTTAAGTGTTTCAGATGGAGTCACTGTGAATTTATCATACCTAAATTCAGTTCATTAATGTAGCTTATTCAAGATATAAAACACTTTTTTCGACCTTAAACTTAACAGTGTTAAGTTGATATGTTATATTTGTAGTATGAATAAGCTAGGAGGAAATAAGAAAACTAAAGGTGACATTAAAACAGCCATTATAAATGCAGCCAAAAAACTTATTTTAGAGAAAGGTTTTGAAGCTACTTCATTGCGTAAAATAGCAGCTGAAATTGGATATAGCCCAACTACTATTTATTTGTATTACAAAGACAAAAATGATATTATTTACGCATTACACCAAGACGGTTTTAATCTTTTTCGTTCAAAGTTAGACCCTTTAATGACGATTGAAGATTCTTTTGAAAGATTAAAGGCACTAGGCGAGTCTTATATCACATTTGCAAAGGAACATCCAGATTATTATGAGCTTATGTTTATGCTTAAAGAACCAATGAAATATCTAGACAGTGGTGTGGATAAAGAGTTGTGGGATAATGGAAGAGAACTGTTTGGATTTTTGCTAATGACAGTGAAAGAATGTCAAAAAGAAGGGTATTTCTATCATGAAAATCCAAATCACATCGCTATGCAAGCATGGGGGAGTGTGCACGGATTATGCTCCTTATACATTACCACTCGATTAGAAAGAATCGTACATAAAAGTTTTGATTTTAATGCGTCAGAAGAATTGTTGAACAGTGCTTTTAAAACTTATATTGATTTGATTGAAAGTACTAAAAATAATAATAAATAATGAACAATATAGCTACATTTATACCTTGGAGAAAAGTATGGGTAGGCCTATTTTTTATTGTGCTCCCTTTCTCAAATAAAGCGCAGGAAAGTGTGCTTGATGCATACATAAAGGAAGGACTAGAGAGTAACATACTCATTCAAAAAAGTCATTTGTCTTTAGAAAATGCGATTTACGCTTTGCGAAGTGCACGACATAACTACATTCCAACACTCAATTTCGAAGGTCTTTATACCACTGCAGAAGGAGGAAGAAGTTATGAAATTCCAGTGGGAGATTATTTAAACCCCTTGTTAAATACGGTAAATGATTTCTTAGGTCCTGGCACAGTTGTTCCTTTAGAAAATGAACGGATTAATTTTTTACCTAAAAATTATTATGACGCAAAAGTGAGATTGTCGGTGCCGATTTTAAACATGGATATAATTCATAACAATAGAATTCACGAAAAACAACTGACGGTAAACAAGCATGAGATTGAAATCTTTTCACGAGAATTAGTAAAGGAAATTAAAACGACTTACTATCAGTATTTAACTGCTACTAAAGCAATTGAAATCTACGATTATACAATAGAACTTGCGCAAGAGAGTAAACGAATTAACGAGCGTTTAGTGGATGTTGGAACAGGGGTTTATGCCTATGTATTACGTGCTGAAACTGAGATTGAACAAGCAAAATCAAAGCGAAGAGCAGCCGAACTTCAAGCACAAACAATTCGCATGTATTTTAACGCTTTATTGAACAGAGAACTTGATGCAGAGATCATCATTGAAGAAAGTGATGAAATCATACCTATAATTGATAAGAGTACAATTTCAATTGCTGGTAGAGAGGAACTTATGTCGTTAGAACAAGCCATTGCAATTAGAGAAGATTTAGTAAGAATGAATAAACAAATTTACCTTCCTCGGCTTAATGGTTTTGTAGATTTAGGTTCACAGGCAGAAGAAATGCGTTTTGATAAAGAGTCTTTATATTATATGGTTGGCTTGCAATTGACCATTCCCATTTTTAATGGAACAAAAAATAATATTGCTGTGAAGCGATCTGTAAATGAGGTGGAAATGGCGAAATTACATAAGGAAGATGTGACTCAAAAGTTGAAAGTAGCAGTAAATAAGTCGTATAATGAGGTGCTAATTCATCAAAGCAATTACGAAGCATCGCTAAAACAATTAGAAATGGCGCAAACTTACCATCGTTTAATTGACAAAGGCTATGCTTCAGGAGTGAATACTTATATCGAAACTGTAGATGCAAGAACTCAGCTTTCAACAGCCAAAATTGCTGTCAATTTAAATTACTATCAGCTATTAGAAGCTTTGGCTAAGTTAGAACGCGAAACAGCAGCTTATCCAATACCAGTTATTCAATAATTTTATCAAAATGAAGCATAGCATATTATCTAGTTTTAATTTTTTTACATTTCTTTCTTTTCTTGCTTTAGCGTCTTGTAAGTCAGAAAAAGATGTGGGCTTAATCGTAGAAGAAGAAATCCCTGTTTACATTACTTCAATTACTAAATCCAAAGCGGATGTCGTAGTCGAAGCAACAGGAATGTTTACAACGGATGACGAAACTTTGTTATCCTTTAAAAATGGTGGTATCATTGAGCGTATTTATGTAAAAGAAGGTGATTTTGTTAAACAAGGTCAGTTATTAGCTACTTTGAATATGACGGAAATAAATGCAAAAGCAACACAATTAAAAGTGGCAATGGAAAAAGCAGAGCGTGATTTTCAAAGGGCTGAACAACTGTATAAAGATAGCGTAGCTACTTTGGAGCAATATCAAAATGCTAAAACTGCTTTACAAATTATCCAACAAGACTGGAATACGGTAACGTTTAATCTTCATCACTCACAAATTAGAGCAAATAAAGACGGTTATGTATTATTAAAACTAGCTAATGAAGGACAAGTAATTGGCCCGGGTATGCCTGTTCTTCAAATTAATGGGGCTGGAAGCAGTGATTGGATGGTAAAAGTAGGTGTGTCTGATAGTCAATGGGCAAGTATACAGTTGGGAGATTCAGTGTCTATTTCAACCGACGCGTTTCTTGAGAATCTACCAGGAAAGGTCGTTCGAAAATCTGAAGGAATAGACCCAAGTTCTTTAACTTTTACAGTTTCTGTACAACCCACAAATGCTGAGGGCCTAGCTATAGCAACAGGAATGTTTGCAAGGGTTAAAATATTCGGAGAAACAGATGAGTTGTGGGCAGTTCCTTATAGTGCTTTCTTTGATGGAAATAGAGATAAAGGTTATTTGTTTGTCACAAATGATAAAAAAACAGTTTCCAAGTTAGAAGTTACTGTAGCAGAAATTAGTAAAGATCATGTCCTTATTTCAGAAGGTCTAGAAGATTATAATTTTATTATTGTTTCTGCTAGTCCATACTTAAAAGAAGGAGCAAAAATCAATGTAATAGAGGAGAAGTAGAGATGAATATTATAAAGTATCCCATAAAAAACCATCAATTTACCTTAATCATCGTATTGATGTTGATGATTTTGGGTGGAAGCACTCTCTTTATTATGCCAAGGGCAGAAGACCCAGATATGGTAGCACCCTATTTCCCTGTGGTTGTAATTTATCCCGGAGCTAGTCCAAATGACATGGAACAGCTTGTGGCAAACCCATTAGAAGCAAGATTTGGAGGGCTTGATCAAATCAAAAGATTAAAAACCAAAATAGATAATGGACTGGTTTTAATGGTTGTTGAATACGATTATGAAGCCGATTATAATGCAAAATATCAAGAGGTAATTCGGGAGTTGAGTGCTGCTCAGAAAGATGATTTGCCTGCAGGTGTCTATAAGGCCGAAGTCATTGAAATTGACCCTTCAAATGTGAGCATTATTCAAGCTACGCTTGTTTCTGAAAATGCTTCGACGACAACAATGAACCGACTTGCTCAAGAGTTGAAGTCAGATTTAGAAAAAGTAAAGGCACTAAAGGACGTCACCATTCATGGACTTACGGATCAAATAGTGAGTGTGGATATTAACCCAGGAAAATTAGCGCAATTAAAAATTCCATTAGCACAAGTAATGGATGCTATCGGAAGTGAAGCTATGAATATTCCTGGAGGAAGCATTCATGCAGGTGAAAAGACTTTTAGTGTGAAAACAAGTGGAGGATATCAAAATATAGAAGAAATTAAAAAAACGATTGTGTCTAGCCATCAAGGGAAGAATATTACACTGGAAGAGGTTGCTGATGTCTATTTTAATTTTTCTCCTGAAACTCACATTACTCGACTCAATGGATACCGTGGAGTATTTATTACCGCTTCTCAAAAAAAGGGAATTAATATTAGTAAAACACAACAGGAATATCAGGAAGTCATAGAAAACTATAAAAGTAAATTACCTAGTAACGTTGATTTAGTCGTACAGTTTGAACAAGCAGATAATGTCGGAAAACGACTTAGCGGATTAGGAATTGACTTTATCATTGCGATAAGTATAGTGTTGATTACATTGCTACCATTAGGATATAGAGCTTCCTTTGTGGTCATGATTGCGATTCCACTTTCTCTAGCGATAGGAATTATAGTGTTAAATGCTTTTGGCTTTTCTTTGAATCAGTTGAGCATCGTCGGCTTTGTGGTGGCTTTAGGACTTGTTGTTGATGACAGTATTGTGGTGGTCGAAAACATAGAGCGTTGGATGCGTGATGGGTATTCAAGAAAAGAGGCAGCGATAAAAGGAACACAACAAATATTGTATGCTGTTTTAGGTTGTACAGCTGTGTTGGTGATTGCTTTTCTACCTTTAATGTTTTTACCAGAAATGGCGGGACAATTTATTATGAGTTTGCCAGCTTCTGTGGTGGGATCTGTAATTGGGTCTATGTTTATTGCGCTTTTTGTTGTCCCTCTTCTTGCTACTAAAATTTTAAAGCCACATAAAAATTCTGAAGGAAACTTTATTTTACGCATACTTCAGAAAGTTATTCATGCTACGTATGCTGTTTGGCTAGATAAAGCAATTCAGCGACCAGTTTTAACGCTTGTGCTTGCGGGATTAATTTTTGGTGGATCTTTACTGATGATTCCAAGATTAGGATTTGAATTATTTCCTTCTTCTGAAAAACCCCAATTTTTAGTGCACATTACACCTCCTTCACAGTCGAACATTTTTCATTCTGATAGCATCACAAGAATAGTTGAAAAAGACTTGAGAGAGATTGAGGAAGTTAAATATTTCTCAAGTAATGTAGGAAAAGGTAACCCAAGAATTTACTATAATGTTGACCAAGCAAGTGAAAAAGAAGATTTTGCAGAAATATTCGTCCAGCTACAAGACGATGTGAAAGCTAAAGATAAACTCAAAATAATGGAGAACTTGCGCCATAAATGGAGTAGCTTTATTGGCGCAAGAGTGGAAGTGAGAGACTTTGAACAAGGTGTTCCTATTTTGTCTCCAGTAGAAGTGCGCTTGTTTGGTGATAATTTAGATACACTCCAACACCTGGCTTCAAAAGTTGAGACTTTACTGTTAAATACCGAAGGTACAGAAGATGTGAACAATCGGTCGAAATTTAATAAAATGGACTTAAAAGTTGATGTGAACCGAGAAAAGGCACTTGCTTTTGGTGTTCCTACAGCAATGATTGACAGAACGATTCGAATGGCAATTTCTGGTTTAGATGTAGCGAGTTTTTCAGATCCTTTGGTTGAAGGGAACGATTTGCCAATTCGCATAAGTGTACCGCGAGATAATTATGCTGATTTGAATGTGTTAAACGATGTGTATGTGGAAAACATGCAAGGTACTGCCATCCCAATTATGCAATTTATTAATGTCAATATTGAGCCATCTCCAGCTTCTATTAATCATATCGATAGAACGCGAGTGGTATATGTAAATTCTTTCGTAAATAAAGAGTTTAATAACAATGACGTGATTGCAGATGTGGAAAAACAAATGCAAGATTTTGACTTTCCTGATGGATATTACTTCGAAATGGGAGGAGAGGTAGAAAGTAGGCAAGAAGCTTTTGGAGGTATAGAAACAATATTAATTATTACTATTTTCTTGTTTATTGCTGTTCTAGTTTTGGAGTTTAAAACGTTAAAAAGTACAATTATTGTTCTTTCTGTTATTCCGTTGGGGATTGTTGGTGCAGTGCTTGCATTATGGTTGACAGGAAATCCATTGTCTTTTGTGGCTTCTATTGGATTGATAGCACTAGCAGGAATTGAGGTAAAAAATACAATTCTATTGGTTGATTTCACAAATCAACTCCGAGAAGAAGGCATGGGCGTGGTTGAGGCTGCTGAAAAAGCCGCAGAGATTAGGTTTCTCCCTATCATTTTGACAGCATTAACAGCGGTTGGTGGTTTACTTCCGATTGCTTGGTCAACAAATCCCATGATATCGCCATTGGCAATTGTGATTATTGGAGGATTAATTAGCTCAACCTTGTTGTCAAGAATTGTTACTCCTGTAGTCTATAAATTAATTCC
>Ga0209075_1000849_pt1 | contig 29499 bp, 19 predicted proteins | sample Stecom2011_FD_187523 | JGI IMG/M metagenome (GOLD analysis project Ga0209075, IMG submission 187523) | Agricultural soil microbial communities from Utah to study Nitrogen management - Steer compost 2011 (SPAdes) (version 2) | ecosystem: Environmental > Terrestrial > Soil > Agricultural land...
CCACGTTGGTCAGGCCCATTTCGTCACGCACTTTCCGAAGCGCACGGCACTCCAGCTCGAAGCAATCACGGAATGATTCGGAGATATAGCGGGACGCACCCCGGAAACCCAGCATCGGGTTTTCTTCGTCCGGCTCATAGATCGTGCCGCCGATCAGGTTGGCATACTCGTTTGACTTGAAGTCAGACAGTCGTACGATCACTTTTTTCGGTGCAAAGGCCGCCGCCAGTGTCGCAATGCCTTCCACCAGTTTTTCCACATAGAATTCAACCGGGCCCGCATAGCCGCTAATCCGCTTGTCCACGGCCAGCTTCACGTCACGGGGCAGCGACTCGTAGTTGAGCAGCGCTTTCGGGTGCACGCCGATCATGCGGTTGATGATGAACTCCAGACGGGCCAGCCCCACCCCTTCATTGGGCAGCGATTGGAAGTCAAACGCACGATCCGGGTTACCCACGTTCATCATGATTTTGAACGGCAGCGGCGGCATGGATTCCACACTGTTCTCGCGCAGTTCAAAGTTCAGCATACCTTCATAGATCAGCCCGGTATCACCTTCGGCACAGGAGACCGTGACCGGCTGACCATCTTTCAGAACGCTGGTGGCCTTACCACAGCCCACCACGGCTGGAATCCCCAGCTCACGGGCAATGATGGCCGCGTGACAGGTACGACCGCCGCGGTCGGTCACAATGGCGGCAGCCCGTTTCATCACCGGCTCCCAATCGGGGTCGGTCATATCAGTGACCAGCACGTCACCTTCCTGAACCTTGTCCATTTCCTGAATGCTGGTGACAACGCGAACCACACCGCTGCCAATTTTCTGGCCGATACTGCGCCCTTCCAGCAACACCTTGCCGGTTTCCTTGAGCAGGTAGCGCTCCATCACCGCGCTGCGATGGCGGCTTTTCACCGTTTCCGGACGGGCCTGGACAATATAGATCTTGCCATCGTCACCATCTTTCGCCCATTCGATATCCATGGGACGACCATAGTGCTTCTCGATGATCAGCGCCTGCTTGGACAGCTCAATCACTTCATCATCGGTAATACAAAAACGGCTACGCTCTTCAGGCTCCACCTTCACGGTTTCAACGGAGCGTCCCACGGAGGAATCAGCGCCGTAGACCATTTTGATCATCTTGCTGCCCATGTTGCGGCGCAGGATCGACGGACGATTCGCTTCCAACGTGGGTTTGTGCACGTAAAATTCGTCAGGGTTCACCGCACCTTGTACAACGGTTTCCCCCAGACCATAGGATGCAGTGATAAACACCACATCACGGAAGCCGGATTCAGTATCCAAAGTAAACATCACGCCACTACAGGCGGTTTCACTCCGTACCATGCGCTGAATACCCGCGGACAGCGCCACCTGGTGGTGGTCAAAGCCGTGGTGCGCGCGATAGGAAATCGCACGGTCATTAAACAGGGAAGCAAACACCTCTTTCACGGCGTGCTTCAAATTGTCGATACCCACAATGTTCAGGAAGGTTTCCTGCTGGCCGGCAAAGGAAGCATCGGGAAGATCTTCCGCAGTGGCAGAGGAGCGGACGGCCACGGCCAACCCGTCATTACCTTGCTGCAGCTTGGCAAATGCCTCTTCCAGAGTTTGGTCCAATTTGGAGGGAAATGGGGTCTCAACAATCCAGCGGCGGATTTTGGCGCCAGTCTCCACCAGGGAGTTCACATCATCGACGTCCAGGGCATCGAGGGCGCCCTTGATCTTCTGATCCAGGCCATCAGTGGCCAAAAAATCACGGTAAGCTTGCGACGTGGTTGCAAAACCACCAGGGACAGATACACCTTTCTTGGAAAGATTGCTGATCATCTCGCCCAGGGAAGCGTTTTTACCGCCAACCCGTTCGACATCTTTCATACCCAGGTTTTCAAACCAAATGATGTAGTCTTCCAAATTGCATCTCCCTTCCAGATCAGTAACTTGCCGGAATGATATTGCGGGATGGTCAAATTCTGGCCTTTAAATTTAGTGCCACGCCTGGCCCGCGAAACCTGTTGAAAGGCGCCTCCTCAAGAGGAGCATGACCGCACGGGGCGCCAGTCTATCACATTTTTTCCGGCAAAATGTATTACTCAAATCGCCTTCTCCACAGATAAAACCCAGCGTTTTACCCACTCCCAGCTCAACACCTGACCCGCTTTGATTGCAAATCGGTTACAGCCGATTAAGCTAGCAGGATACCCTCGATTGGCAGGAATAACTTTTTCATGAAGCGAACCGCATTCTTTATTTCCGACGGTACCGGAATTACGGTGGAAGGCTTGGGGCATAGCCTACTGGCCCAGTTCGAAACCATTGAGTTTGAACATATCACCCTTCCTTATATCGACACCCTGGCCAAAGCCGCAGACGCGGTAAAGCGTATCAACCAGGCGTGCGTGACAGACGGTGTCAGGCCCATCGTCTTTGACACTATTGTGAACAAAGAGATTCGGGATGTCATCGCAAGCAGCGAAGGCTTCAACGTGGATGTGTTCGATACCTTTCTGGCACCCCTGGAGCAGGAATTCGGCCATAAATCATCCTATACGGTCGGCAAGACCCACTCCATTCACCAAAACGACACCTATTCCCGCCGGATCGAAGCGGTGAACTATGCCCTTGATAACGACGACGGTGCCCGTACCCAACGGTATGATGAGGCCGACATTATTCTGGTGGGTGTCTCCCGCAGCGGCAAAACCCCGACCTGCCTGTACCTGGCACTGCAATATGGCGTGAAAGCCGCCAATTACCCGATCACCGAAGAAGATATGTTTGACTCGAAACTCCCCGAGGCACTACACCCTCATCGGAATAAGCTATTTGGCTTGACCATTGAGCCGGACCGCCTGGCGCTCATCCGTAATGAGCGTCGACCGAACTCGCGCTATTCGTCCCTAAAGCAATGTCAGATGGAAGTGGAAGAAGTCGAGCAGCTCTATCACAAAGAGCGGATTCCGTACCTGAACTCCACGGAATGCTCCATTGAAGAGATCGCAACCCGGATCATGATGCAGACGGGGCTGAAACGACGCACCCGCTAACGAAGGTACTGGGCCTGTGAGGCGACCCCACAGGCCTCAAACGAGAACGCGGCGAACAGAGAAGTCGCCGCGTCTGTCCCATCATCAAAGACGTTTCAGCTCCAACCCCAGCTTCTCCGCCACGGACTGGTCTCTCTCCCCAATCACAATCGCGGTGCTTGCCAAGGCCGGATCCAGGTAGGTTTGGGCCACTCGTCTCAGATCATCCAGGCTCACCTGCAAAATGCGGGCACGGAAGCGGCGACGCTGCTCCGGAGTCCGTCCAAAGAGGCTGGAGTGAAAGGCACTCTTGGCCTCCCCCGCCGGCGAACGGGGCTTGTCGATCTGACTGATGACACCCAGAATGGCCTGCTCGAGATCTTCCGGATCCTGGGGATTATTGAGCAGCCACTGCACGGAGGCATCAAAGTCATCCAAGGTCGCTTCAATGCGCGGATCCCGGTAGGAATAGAACCGGAATGCCGAAATGGAGCTGTCCTGCCCGGCTCCCGCGCCATAGGCGCCGCCTTGTTCACGGATGGCCCGGTGCAGATAGCAGTTACGCAAGTAGCCGCCCAGTACACTTAGCGCGGCTGCATCGGGATGCTCCACCGGAACCGTCGGATAGGCTTTGGCGCAGAAGTTCACCTGGGTGTTGGCCAACCAGGCCTCTTGCACACGCCCACGGACCGGGGGCAGTGAAAAGGCAGGGCCTGATACGGTTTGATCCGCCGCGCGCCATATCCGCTCCAGATTTTCGGAAAAACGGGCCAGTTCTTCTTTTTCCGCCACAATCAAGTGTTGGCGGGGCACCTCGACCAAAAGACGGTGCATGCCCTGCAACTGGTCACAGACCGCCGCCACCTGATCGGAAGATTCCATGGCCTGATCCAGTGCCTTGATCCAGCGAATCCCTTCCAGCCCCCCAATGCGATAAGACAGTGCGGCAGAAGGCGCCATCGCACTGACCGCGGCTCCCATCGCCAAGGCATGGCCATTGCTGGTGACCGCCTGCTCGCGCCGGGCACGGATTTGGGACACCAACTCCCGAACACGGGCGGTATCATCAAAGCGGGCCGACAGGAACGACTCCCGCATCAGCTCGCTGACCGCCTCCTGATTGCGGTTCAGGGCCTTGGCACTCAACACCAGATAACCCGACGCACTCTGCTCATCGTCAATCATACCCTTGATCTCAGAGTACGCACTGATGCCGCCCGACACTGCGGATTGCCAATCCTGCATTTCCAGATAGGAGCGCTCGCCAGCCCCCACCTCTGTTAGGCAGTAGGTATAAAGCGGCAGCAACTGCTGCTGTTGCTCGTCGATTTGGGGCAGCGCCGAAATCATCTGCTGGTACACAATGCCATTGGTACCCTGGCCGTAACAGGTCAGCTCGGGCCAGTTTCCGGCAGCTTCAGGTTCGGGGATCTGAATATCGACCGGAATATCCGCCAGACCGACTTTCGGGAGAATACCCTCGTCCTCTTTCATCTCCTGCCGGGCCAGCAAGCTCTTGCTTTGCTCGATAATCTGCTGCTGTTCTTCCTCGGAGAGAGAGGCCTTGATTGCTGCCAGCTTCTCCTCAATGACCCGGGCGCGCTGGGCATCGAACTCGCTATCCGGACTCAGCGTCAGCAGAACCCGATGAGGGTTGTCCAGCAGCAGCGAGCGAACCAGACGCTTGATGTAATCCGGGTCCTTGATCTTCTCACGCAGGCTCGCCAAGGCCGGTTCCAGATCCAGCACAGCGGTGGGATCCCCCCCATGAAGCGCTGATGGCAGACCCGCCAGCACCAGCTGCAAACCGTAGGGATAGTGGTCACCGGCAATTTCACGCTGACTCAATTCCAACTGGTGCAGGATTGCTTCCAGACGCTCCTGGGAAACGCCCTGTTCGGCAACGTCTTTGAGCACATCCAGTATCAGCTGCTCCACCTGTTGCGCCCGGTCCGCCTCGCTGCCATCCAGACCGCACACAAACACCATTTCGCGATTGGAATCTTCCAACCCACACAGCGGTGACGGTGCCCGTCCCAGCTCGGTTTTTTCCAGCGCCTTCATCAAAGGGGAGGCGCTGTTTTCCAACAGCACATTGCTCAGCAGGTGTGCTTCAAGATTCTGCTCCAGCTTAAAGGAATGCCCCAAAAGCCAACCCATCACGACATGGGTCTTCTCCGCCGGGTCCTCCGTCGAGGCTAACGGGTAGCTTTCCTGGACCCGCACCGGTGAGAAGTAGCGCTTTTCATCGGGCACACTGACCACCGCATCCAGCCGTTTAAAGCGATGCAGTGCCTTTTCCTCAAACTGCTGCTGCAGATCCTTGGCCGCCAGATTGCCATAGGTCATGAAAATGGCATTACTGGGGTGGTAGTGCTTCCGGTAGAAAGCAACCAGCTGATCGTAAGTCAGATCGGTAATATGCTCCGGCTCTCCCCCACTGTTGTAATGATAAGTGGTGGTGGGATAGAGGTATTTGGTCAGGGTCTGCCACAGCGTGCTGACCGGCGAGCTCATCGCTCCCTTCATTTCGTTATAGACCACCCCTTTATACACCAGCTTGCTCTCGGGATTTTCCATCTCCTCAAACTCAAGGCGATGACCTTCCTGAGCGAAGTCCAGCGGGTCCAGACGGGCAAAAAACGCACAATCCAAATACACATCCAGCAAGTTGTGGAAGTCTTTCAGGTTTTGGCTGGCAAAGGGATAGGCGGTCCAGTCGCTGCTGGTAAACGCATTCATAAAGGTATTCAGGGAGCGGCGCACCATCAGAAAGAATGGGTCCCGTACCGGATAACGCTCGCTGCCGCACAGCGCCGTGTGCTCCAGAATGTGAGCCACCCCCGTGGAGTCCGTTGGAATCGTCTTGAACGCCACCAGAAAGACATTTTCGGTATTGTCCGCGGCCAAATGGAAATGTCGTGCCCCCGTTTCCCGATGCCGATATTCATGCACATCCAGTTTGAGTGCGGCAATCGAGCGCGAACCGATATAGTCAAAGGTATCAAAGGGAGCTGCGTTATTGGCTGGTGACATCATAAGGTTTTGGCTTTTCCTAAACTGTTTGGGTTGCACGGCGAAGGCTTATATATAAGGATGGAGCGATCCAGCACACCACAGAGGCTGGTCTGAAGCTCTTCTTATTTTCTCGAACCGGAGACCCCCACGAGCCTCTCTTAAGCGGCCGGTTAACGGCTATAGTACAGATTGCCTTAACCAGAACGAAAAGTTCCGGGAGCCGAATTAACAGCACACGCCGTCAAGCTGAGCTAGAATACCTGCTAGCATAACGAGAAATCCAATCGGTGATAACATCTGGTCGTACAGCAATTCGGCCAAATCGTGAGCACGTACTCAAGCTATAGGGCGGACTGGTTAACAAGACGCCCAAACCCATGGCAGAGTTTCGACAGATGCTATAGCAGGGCTATTGTGCCGAAAGGATTCCGATCTCAAAGCACCTAGTATACGTGAGTTCCTATTCGTTCTCAGCCCTGGACACCTTGCAGTAGAAGTGAGCCCTATGACCGACTCCGTTCCATCTCCATCGCCAACGTCGACCCTGGAGACTCAAAACGCTGCCTCCCCCGCGGGAGCACCCGGTCTGGCCAGCCAGAAGTCCCATCTGCTGATTGAGCCCTATTGGCTGGAGCGCAAGAAATACCTTCAGGAATTGAAGAAAATTCCCGAATTAAAGACCCGTTACGCCAAGGCACTCGCCATTTACCTGTTACGGCGCCTGCTTTGGTCATTTGCTTTCTTCCCGATCTTTATTGCCTTTTGGGTTCCCTTTGTCCTGTCCAGGTTCAATCTGGTGGCCATGGTTTCCGAGTGGCTCCCCACCCTTCAGAACTTTGTTCAATCGGATCCTCAGGCCCAGGCCGCAACCATGGAAACCCTGGTGATCGCCTGGTTTTCAATCGGTTTTATTTTCGCGATCTTTGACATGGTGCTCACGCCCTTCAAGTCTCCTTACGAACAGGAGGCCGACATTCATATGAAGGCCTGGGAAGCCTTAGAGAAGCGCACACAATAGTTAACAATTACAAAATCTTAGCGTGAGCCAATTCCTTGCTTTCTGTGACACCGACGACAAATCGGCCAGCCTGCCAGCGAATTGGTTACATTGTGTTTCGAATAGCGATAAGATGAATTACAAGTACAAAACAGAAGTGCATGGATGACAGCCATGGTCGACCTCAGGCCCCTATTACTGATCAATGCCCTCGTCTTTATGCTGCTGCTGACGGCGGGTTTTGCACATATCAAAAATCCTGACGCACCTGAGCTCCCGGCATTTGCCGCCTTGCCTGCTCTCGACTTTTTCCCGCAGACCAGGAAGGCGCCTTCCAGCAGCCCGAAGCCATCTCCTGCCCCGGTTGCAAGCCAAGAAGCCGCAACATCAGAAGAAGCGGTCTTTGCTGACACCTCCGAGATGGTTGCAGAAGTTGCTGATGTGGAGTCCCCTTTTGCCCCTGCCTCGGACGCACCGGCCAGCACTGAACCTCTGGTGGCCGCTCTGGAGCCGGCGACTCCGGCACTCCCGACTTCAATCCCGGCCACCGACCTGAAAACGGTCACGACACCCACGGTGGGCACGCTCACCATTCGCTCAAACGTTCACGACGACCGGGTCCGTATTAATGGCCAGGACTATGGTTCCACCCGCCTGAATCTGGATCTGGCACCGGGCAAGTATGTGGTTGAAGTGACCAAGCCCGGTTACAAAGGCTGGAGCCAGACCGTGGATCTCGCCCGGGGCGATGATCTGGTGATCAACGCCTCTCTGGAAGAGCTGACACAGGTGGAGTTTCGTAATGGCACCTGGCGCCACGGGGTGGTTACCGGTCAAGGCACCTACAGGGCGGCTGACGGCACCTCTTATGAAGGCGGATTTCTTGAGAAACAGTTCCACGGCAGCGGCAAGCTGCAACGGCCTGATGGCGCTCGCTACGAAGGCGATTGGGTCAACGGTAAAAAAGAAGGGTATGGCGTCCTGAGACTTCCCAATGGCGACACCTACACCGGTTACTTCCAGCGCGACCAATTCAATGGTGAAGGCACGCTCACCAAGAGCAATGGCGACATTTACACCGGCCATTGGGCCGACGGCAAACTCAACGGCGAAGGCTCCTTAACCACGCAGCAGGGTCTACTGTACGTAGGGAGCTTTATGGACAACGAGTTTAACGGCTCCGGCGAGATTACCTATCCCGACGGCACCCATTACAGTGGCGGTTTCTCAAAGAGCCTGTTCCACGGCAATGGAGTCTTGACCTACAGCGACGGGAAGAAATATATCGGCCAGTTCATCGAAGGCCAATACCATGGCAAAGGCGAGATACTTAACCCCAATGGCAGCAAGATCAGTGGCACTTTCAAGTTTGGCAAACCCTACGGTCAAGCCACGCTGACCACTCCTGCAGGAGAAGTCTTTACCGCTCGCAGTAATGAGCCGGGCGTGTGCTATCGACTGAAGAGTTACCGGGCAACGCAATGTCCGCCAATGGAAGGCTGGTAGTAGGCTGCTAAACTTTCTGGAACCTTTTGAACGAATTGTAGAAATGGTGCGACGGTTGTTCGATAGACGGGCCGCATCGAGTCGAAACCGAGGTATATCATGACGATAAAAAACGCATTGCTCATCGATGACTCCAAAGTTGCCCGCTTTGCGCTGAGCAAACTTTTGGAAAACTCCAGCATGAATGTGAGCATGGCTGGATCTGCCGAGGAAGCGCTAGATTACCTGTCGCACAACGATTTGCCGGATGTCATTTTCATGGATCATTTGATGCCTGGCATGAATGGCGTGGAAGCCACCAAGGCCATCAAGTCCAATCCCGATACCGCCCATATCCCGATTATCATGTGCACCTCGAAAAAGTCGGCGGAGTTCGAGACGCGCGCCAAGCAGTTCGGCATCTACAATATTTTGACCAAGCCCCCCCAGCCCCAGACCCTCTCCACCATGCTGGAGGAGCTGAATAGCGATATCGTCAACGGCACCCTCAACACGGCACCGATTGATTACTCCTACCTGGGCGCGGAGCTGGATCTGGTTGCCAATGGAGAAGAGCTGAGCATCTCCCCCAACCCACAAGACAATGTGGTTCCAATCGGCAGCTCCAAGGGCACGCCGTCCCTGACTCCTGAATTGATCGAACAGATTGCTCGTACCTCAGTGAAAACAACCATTAATAACCGGATGCATGAATTACTCAGCGACCTGTTCGATGAGCAGCATGCCCATATCAAGTTTCTGCTGGAAAACAGCCAGCAACGCCAAGATTCCCAGCTGTCAGATGCCCTTCAGGAACTGGAAGAGAAACTGGCCCAGCGCCAGGCCGCCCTGAAAGACGAAATCGTTGCCGATCTCGCCCAGACCCTGAGCAACCAGATGGAAGAAGTGGCCAAAGCCCTTCAGGCCAGCAAAAACACGGTGGGTCTGTCAGCCGAGCAGCTTAACGAGCTCAAGGATCATATGACGTCGGTGCAGTCGATCGACACCGAATTCTGGCAAACCCTGCAATCCGAAGCGATTCAGCAAGCCCATGACATTTCTCGGGAAACTGCCGAGGATATTGCCCAACGCACCATTGAGCTGTATGTCCAGAAGCAGCGCCGCGCCAATAGCCGCGCCTACCTGGTGGCACTGGCAACAAGCATTGGGGTATTTACTGCTGGGGTCGCCTACATCGCAGGCTTCCTCGGCTAAGGCTCCCCTGCCGCTCCCGGTGGCGGGCGGACAAAAAAAGGCGGGTTGCGCATTTGCACAGCCCGCCTTTTTATGTTCAAGAATCCAATCCCTTTAGGCTGACCCACCACCCTGCACAACCCCAATGGGGCCACGGGTAAACAATGCCATCAACTTTTCCATCGGCACCGGCGGGCTGAAGAAATAACCCTGGTAGAAGTCACAGCCATGCTGCTGCAAGAAGCTCAACTGCGCCTTGTTCTCGACCCCTTCGGCCACCACCTTCAACTTCAGCTCATGGCCCAGGGCGACAATAGCGGCCGTAATCGCCGCATCACTGGGGTTCGTTTCAATATCCCGCACAAAACTTCGATCAATTTTGAGAATATCAATGGGGAACCGCTTCAGATAATTTAGGGACGAATAACCGATACCGAAATCGTCAATCGCCAGCGAGACTCCGAGCTCACGCAGCTCGTGCAGGGTTTCGATGGTTGACTGCACGTTATCCACCAGCATACTTTCGGTCAGCTCCAGCTCCAGCATAGCCGGGTCCACGCCCATGTCATCCAGAGCCTGGCGCACCGTCTGCTTTAAATGCTCTGCCCGACGGAACTGGATGGCCGATAGGTTGATGGCCACTTTCACCGGATATCCCAGCTTGGTCTCCAGAATCCGCATCTCTTGCAAAGCTTTCCTTAACACCCAGGTGCCGATCGGTTCAATGAGCCCAGTCTCTTCCGCCAGCGGAATAAAGACATCCGGCGGCACCACATCCCCCCGGTCATTGATCCAGCGAACCAAGGCCTCGACCCCGACGATCTGGCCGGTCGCCAAATCAAGTTGAGGCTGGTAGTACAACACAAACTGCTCGGCTTCAATGGCCTGACGCAATTGGCGCTCCAAATCCACCTGACTCAGGGCTCGCTGGTGGATTTCATCGGTATAGAACTGGAAGTTATTGCGCCCCAAGGACTTGGCGTGATACATCGCCAAATCCGCATTACGCAGCAAGGTTTCAAGATCATCCCCATCACCGGGGAAAAGCGTGATGCCCAGGCTCGTGGTCACCAACAGCTCCTGCTGCTGGATATGGATCGGCTGCTGGATTTTCTCCAGCACTCGCTCTGCCATCTGAATCACATCACCCAGTTCGGTAATGCCGGTTAGCAGCAGGGTGAACTCGTCTCCACCAAAACGCGCCACCGTATCCTGAGGCCGGATCGACTCCCGCAACCGCCGGGAAACCTCCTTCAACAACTCATCGCCCACGGTGTGTCCCAGGGAATCGTTGATCGACTTGAACTTGTCCAGATCCATATACATCAGCGCGATCTTGCTGCCATTGCGGCGCGCCACATCAATCGATTTCTGGATCCGGTCAATCATCAAGCGCCGGTTGGGAAGATCCGTCAATGGATCATAGAACGCCAACTGCTCGATCGTATCCCGGGCCTTGCGCAGCTCCGTGTAGTCTTCCGAGGTGGAAACGAAATGGGTGATCTGGCCTGATTCATCGCAGATGGGGGACAGCGTCCCGGTGGACCAGTACAACTCACCGCTCTTGGAGCGATTGCGAAACTCACCTTTCCAGCAAGCGCCCTGCTTAAGATCAGCCAGAATAGCCTGGAACTTAGCCGCTTCCCACGTAGAAACACATAGAAAGGTGGCCTCACGCCCGATTACCTCATCGCGGCTGTACCCGGTCAACTCCATGAAGCGGGGGTTTACATATTCAATCAAGCCTTCCGTGCTAATGATGGTAACCGCATCCGCACTCTGCTCTACCGCTTGGGACAATTTACTCAGCTGTGCCCGAGAACGAATCCGCTCCTGCTCCCGATCAATATGGGTAATGGCATGACCAAGATCCTCTCCCAGCCGCGCCAGCAAGTTGAGCAATTCCCCTTCAAAGACATCCGCTTGCGTCGCGTGCAAGGTTAAAACACCAAACACCTCGTTGTTCACCATCAGCGGAATGGCCGCCGCAGAGCGAAAGCCACCAGCCATGTCGTCTTTGTTCGAAATCTCATCGCCCGAAGTTTCTGACCGCTCCCGGCAGTGGACGATGCGCTGCTCCTTGACCGCCCGGCTCATCAGGTTTTCAACAAACTGACACTGCTGCAGCCCGGCTTGCGATGTTTCCGGATCATTCATTCCGGCATGGCAAACGAGCTGCAATTGCTCGCCCTGCTTTTGCATGATGCATGCATGCTGAAAGCCGCCTTGCTCAACCGCCGCCTCACAAATCTGCTGAAAAAGGGCTTGCTTCTCCTGGAGCTGATTAATCGCTCGGCTACACAAACTCCAAAAGCCATGGAACCGGGTCAGAGACTCCACCGCGGCGATCTGCCGGAATGAGTCCCGGGTCTGACCCCGGGCTACAAGACTCAACAACCCAATGGCACCCACCAGAAGCACAACCGATTGCGCCCACTCCCAAGCGGTGCGCTGAGACAAGCCACCCTGCTGAAGGGCGTTTAATGACAGGATCAGATCCAGACCAGCGACAATGACAACGGTCAGCGCAGCCAGGGATATCAAGCCACTCGCCAGGGCCGCAAGCGGACGCCGACGGCTTTTCAACAAAATATGAGCTGAGCCGGCCAAGACCAGCGCCCATCCTGAAAAGACGATGGCATCCTGGATAAATTGGAATACAACAGACATAAACGTCTTCCAAATACGACAATCACAGAACCCGCTTGCGCGGTGTTTAAACCTGCAGATCTTTCAGCTTAGCACGGACTAACATTTTGTGACGCAAATGTCACAAAAAATTGACTCAAGCCAAGTCTAACCAGAACACAATGCACCAACCCTCCATGCCCTTTTCTTTTCATCGCCCCCTCGTCTGCGGGCAGGCTTCAGAAAAAGCCGGTTATGGTACAATAAGCGACCCAATTCTCTACGGGCGCCCCCATTTCCACCCTGGCAAGCAAGGTTTTCCTGAATGAATCTGTTATTTGTACGCCACCTGACCGTGATCGACTTTTCTTTCCTGCACCCCCTTCGGGGCTTGGTGGGCGAAAGCTGGATTGTCGATGTGGAACTTGAAGGCGAGCTGAACGACCAGGGCATGGTGTTCGACTTCGGGCACGTTAAACAGGTGCTGAAACGGGGGATCGATCAATTTATCGACCACAAACTGGTGGTGCCAAGCCAGCTGCCCGGGTTGGTGGTCGAAGAGGAAAGTGGCCTGGTACAGTTGCAACTTGCGCTTCCCCAGGGCGAAATTCGCCACACCTCTCCGGAACAGGCGCTGGCGCTGCTGAATATTGCCGAGGTGACCCCTGAGCAAATCGCCCCGGTCTTGGCCAGCTACCTGAAGGGCTTGTTACCCGAGAACGTACGCCAAGTTCATTTGCAGCTACGCCCTGAAATTATCGAAGGGGCCTACTATCAGTACAGCCACGGCCTGAAAAAGCATGACGGGAACTGTCAGCGTATTGCCCACGGCCATCGCTCGCGCATCGAAATCCTGAAAGACGGCGTACGCAGCCCGGAGCTCGAGCGGCAATGGGCTGATGCCTGGCGTGATATCTATATCGCCACCGCGGAAGATCAAGCCGCGCTCGTGACGGTCAATGGGATCGAGCACCTGGAATTCCGCTATCAGGCCAATCAAGGTTCATTCTACCTACGCCTGCCTCGCGAACAGGTGTATATGATTGATACCGATTCCACCGTGGAGTGGATTGCCCAGCACATTGCCCAAACCCTCAAAAAGCAGGCTCCGGACAGCCAGTTTCTGGTTCGCGCCTATGAAGGGGTGGATAAGGGCTCCATTGCTATCGCCTAAAACCTATTCAGCCAGACAGCCGGCCCTTATCCGGCAGGGCTGCCTGGCCCACACTCCTTGCATAATGCCCCGAATGCTTCGCACCCTGGCCTGTTGACCGGGCCAGGACTGCGGCATTCAACTTTAAAGTACCCTGTTATAGGTTCTATTAAGGTTGTTACCCGATGCTCAAGCAGTATCTGCCCATCCTGACCTGGCTTCCCAAGTACAACCGAAGCGCGTTCTCAAGTGACCTGGTCGCCGCGGTGATTGTCACCATCCTGCTGATACCCCAGTCACTGGCCTATGCGCTTCTGGCCGGGCTGCCCGCGGAAACGGGCCTTTATGCCAGCATCCTCCCGTTGGTGGCTTACTGCCTGTTCGGAACCAGCCGCACACTTTCAGTGGGCCCCGCCGCCATCATTGCCCTGATGATCGCGGCTGCAACCAGCAACCTGGCAACTCCGGGCACGACGGAGTACGTCACGGCCGCCGTCACACTGGCCTTTGTCTCCGGGCTGATCCTGTGCCTGATGGGCCTGTTGCGCCTGGGCTTTATGGCGAACTTCCTCAGCCACCCGGTTATCTCGGGCTTCGTCACGGCTTCCGCCATCCTCATTGCCGTCGGGCAGCTGGGCTCTTTGTTAGGCCTCAAAATTTCCGGTACCAACCTACCCTCCCTGCTGGGTGAGCTATTCGTGGAATTGCCCAATCTGAACCTCCCCACCCTGGCGATTGGCAGCCTGGCCCTGGCTATTTTGTTCTGGTGCCGGCGCTGGCTGGCCCGGAGCCTTGTCCGGCTGGGACTCAACGATGAACTGGCCACTCTGCTGGCCAAGGGCGGCCCAATCCTCGCCGTGCTGATTACCAGCGTGGTGGTCTGGGGGTGGGAGCTGTCGGCCTCAGGCGTCAAGGTGGTGGGGGCATTCAGCAGCTCATTATCGGGCATTGTGTTACCCAGCACCGACCTGGAACTCTGGCGCGCCTTACTGGTGCCCGCCTTGTTGATCAGTATTGTCGGGTTCGTGGAATCAGTGTCGATTGCCCAGACCCTGGCCGCCAAACGCCGCCAGCGGATTCGGCCCGACCAGGAGCTGATTGGCCTGGGTGCCGCCAACCTGGGGGCCGCCGTTTCCGGAGGATTCCCGGTCACTGGCAGTTTCTCCCGCTCGGTCATCAACTTTGACGCGGGAGCAGCAACTCCGGCAGCCGGTGCTTTTGCCGCCGTCGGCATTGCCCTGGCAGTGGTATTTTTAACCCCGCTGATGGCCATGCTGCCTCAGGCCACCCTCGCCGCGACCATTATTGTGGCCATCTTGTCCCTGGTGGATATTGATGGCATCAAACGCTACTGGTCCTATTCAAAGAAAGACTTTTACGCGTTGCTGGGCACGTTGATCATCACTCTGCTGATTGGTGTTGAAGTCGGCATCCTGTCCGGTATTGGCTTATCCCTTGCATTTTATCTGTATCAAACCAGCCGGCCCCATACCGCCGTCGTGGGCCAAATATCGGGCACGGAGCACTTTCGCAATATCAACCGACATCAGGTGGAAACGGCGCCCCACATCCTGCTGTTTCGGATCGATGAAGGGCTGTTTTTCGCCAATAGCCGTTTCCTGGAGGACCGGCTCTATACCCTGGTTGCACAGAATCCGGAACTGACCGATATCGTGTTGATTTGCTCCGCCATCAACTACATCGACGGCTCGGCCCTGGAAAGCCTAGAGACAATCAATCAGCGCCTGCAAGACTCCGGAGTGCGACTGCACCTTTCCGAAGTGAAGGGGCCGGTGATGGACCGGCTCCAGCGGACCAGCTTCCCCCAGCACTTGAGTGGCGAGATTTTCCTCACTACCTACGCAGCCTGGCGAAAACTTCAGAAGCAGCCCGGTAAACGAGAACCTGATTCAGGTTAAAAACGGCCACCACTTCACACCCACGCACTCTTATACAATACAACAACAGATTCTATACTGAATGTTACATTTAGGAGTGTAAGCATTTCCTTGCGGCTGCACCTCGATTTAGTAGGCGTTATGACAATAAGAATACTGCTGAAACTCCTAACATTCTGGCTGGTGCTGGCCTCTAGTGCCTACAGTCAAACACTCCTTATTTCACCAGGCACCAAGCAACTGGCGCTTGGGACTCATCTGCAATTTCTGGAAGACCCTAACGGGGCTTACCAAATTGACGATCTGATTCAAACTGATTCTGTCATCGCCTGGCAGACGTCCAACCAGAAAACCCTTAACTTCGGTTATACCGACTCGGTCTACTGGACCCGGGTCAGTCTGACCCACTCGGGTACCCAGCCGGAAAGCTATTGGCTCGAGGTGGCCTACCCCGCCCTGGATGATATCCAGCTACACATCATCGGGCCTGACCAGACACGGGAATTTATACAACTGGGAGATCGCCTTCCATATCATCAACGGTTGATTGACCACCCCAACTTTCTGTTTCCAATCGAGTTCATGCCCGGAGAGGAAGTTGTTCTCCTGATGCGTGTGGCCACCAGCTCGTCGTTGCAAATTCCTCTCACCCTGTGGAACGAAGAAGCCTTCGTTAAAAAAGACTACGAACGCACCATGGGGATTTCGATATTTATTGGCATCATGCTGGTCATGGCCGCCTATAACCTGCTGCTGTTCCTCTCAATCCGCGATGTCAGCTACTTCTACTATGTACTGTACACCCTTTCCATGGTGTCTCTGACCGCCGGTATTGAAGGCATCACCTTCAAGTTTCTCTGGCCCAACTTCCCGATCTGGAACGACGTATTCCTGATCTTGACCCTCAGCGGCATGGTACTGTTCCCAAGCCTTTTCACCCGCAGCTTTCTCAACATTCCCAAGGCACGCCCGCAATTTTCACGGCTGCTGCTGATTCTGGCCGGCCTGTCCGTGTTAACGGCCCTCAGTTCCTTTGTGGTGAACTATCGCCTGGTGATGGTAACCACCATGGTGCTGACCATGATCTGCATCCTCATCAACTTCACCTCCGGGGTTGTTCGCTGGTACGACGGCTACCACGCGGCGCGTTACTACAATTTCGCCTGGAGCTTTATCCTGGGTGGCGGTTTGATCATGGCGCTCAGCAAACTCGGGATGCTCCCCCGCAACTGGTTGACCGAGCATGCCGGCCAGATCGGAGCGGCCATTGAAATCCTGCTGCTGTCTTTCGCCATGGCCAATCGCATGAATTACGAACGGAGGACCCGAGAAGCGGCCCAGCAGGAGTCCGCCAAGGCCCAGCAACAAATTCTGGACATGCAGATCAAACTCAATCGGGATCTGGATCGGCTGATTCGGGCCCGGACTGAAGAGCTGGAAAAAGCCAATGAAAAGCTACAGGAAATGAGTATCACCGATGAACTCACCCAGCTTCGTAACCGGCGCTTCTTTGACCAGAGCTATTCCAAGGAATACATGCGCGCTCACCGTAACCGCTGGCCCATCGCCGTGCTGATGATCGATATCGATCACTTCAAACAACTCAATGATACCCACGGGCACCTGACCGGGGATCTGTGCCTGGCCAAAGCTGGCGAGTTGATCACCCACAGCATTCAACGCCCATCCGATCTGGCCGCCCGCTATGGCGGCGAAGAATTTATCGTCCTGATGCCCAACACGGACCAGAACGGCGCCCTGCATATTGCCGAAAACATCCGCCAAGCCTTTCAAAGCGCGGAGGTCAGTTATGGCGATAAAACCATCAAAATGACGGTAAGTATCGGTGTGGCCTGCCAGATTCCGGAGGATAGCAAGCCGGAAAGCCTGCTCAAGATCGCCGATTCCTACCTGTATCAAGCCAAAGCCCTCGGGCGCGATCAAGTGGCCTGGCCCGGCAACACGGCCGCCGCCTCATCCATGAACTGAGCAGTCACCCCGGAGTCGCCCCTTGCCTAGGGTGCTGACTCCTTTTGGATGCTCTTCAGCGTCAAGGTAAAGGCACCCCGCAGATCGCCGACCCGGTACCCAATGGCCCGGTCCTGCGGGTAGCGCTCTTGTAGGCTAGCCCGCACCTGGGAATCAATGTTTTCTCCGTGGCAGGTCAGACAAGGCTCCGCCACCGCAATCGCCTGCATATAGCGATAATCAGCCCCAACCACCTCCCCAAAACTCAGCTCCTTTGCCGGTTTCCCGTTCGCTATCTGCTGCTGGAAATGATTCAGGACTTTCTGCTCCCAGGCATCCGGTGCATTTTTCGGGTTTCGCAACTTGAACGAAGTGCGCCCAATCTGCCATTCAGACTGGCTGTGCCGATCGGCAATTTGGGGCGCCATAAGCTGGCAGGCGTCCACCGCCTTGGCCGCCCCATGGGTACGAATGGCCTCCTGCACCGTTTCCAGAAGCTGACTGGCAAAGGGTTGAATCCGGACTTTGGCCTCGGCTTCCAGGCTATTTTCAGGCGCGGCCACACCACCTGCAACCACTGCATTAGTGACCAGCATGAGACAGGAGAGGCCGGCCAACGAACCACGGGCTTTATTCACGGGTTAGTTTCCTTCAGGTTTGAATCTGGTTGACAAACTTTACGGTATAAGGTTATACCTGAAAACTATATTAGCATACACTGATATTTAAGTGGAACAGCGAGGCGATCACCATGGCAACTCCCCAAGTCATCCCTTTTTTTGATGAACCCACCAACACCTTCAGCTACATCGTGCGCGACCCCGGCTCCAAGAGTTGCGCCATCATCGACTCGGTCCTGAATCTGGATTACGCCTCCGGACGCACCAGCACCAAATCAGCCGATGCCATTGTGAGTTACGTTCAGCAGGAAGGCCTGAAGGTGGAGTGGGTCCTGGAAACCCACGTTCACGCGGATCATCTCACCGCCGCCCCCTATCTGAAAGCGAAACTGGGGGGCCGCACCGGCATCGGCGACCAGGTCACCCGTGTCCAGGAGGTATTCGGCAAGGTATTCCATGCCGGCGAGGATTTTCCCCGGGATGGCCGCCAGTTCGATCAGCTCTTTCATGATGGCGAGCGTTTCATGATCGGCTCCCTGGAGGCGACTGTACTCCATACGCCGGGACATACCCCTGCCTGCGTCAGCTATCTGGTGGGCGATGCCGTCTTTGTCGGCGACACGATGTTTATGCCGGACTACGGAACCGCCCGCTGCGACTTCCCCGGCGGTGATGCCCGAGCTCTCTATCGGTCCATCCAGAAAATCCTGGCGCTCCCGCCCAAGACCCGGGTCTTCCTGTGTCACGACTACAAGGCCCCTGGACGGGAAGAGTACGTCTGTGAAACCACCGTCGAGGAGCAGCGGCTGTTTAATGTTCACATCCACTCCGGCATCAGCGAGGAACAATTTGTCGCCATGCGGACCAAACGGGATGCCCAGCTGGAAATGCCGTTACTGATCCTGCCATCGGTCCAGGTCAATATGCGTGCCGGTCACCTGCCGCCAGCCGAAGCCAATGGTGTGCAATACCTGAAAATCCCCCTCAACCTGCTCTAACCCCTCAACCTGCTCTAACAGAGTATTTGCATGCTCAAGCGGTACTTGCCAATCCTGACCTGGCTGCCCCAATACAACCGGGCGGCCCTGGTCAGCGACCTGGTGGCGGCGGTGATTGTCACCCTGTTGCTGATTCCCCAGTCCCTGGCCTATGCCTTGCTGGCGGGGTTGCCGGCTGAAATGGGCCTCTACGCCAGCATCCTGCCCCTGGCTGCCTATAGCCTGCTAGGAAGCAGCCGAACCCTGGCGGTCGGGCCGGTTGCCATTATCGCCCTGATGACCGCCGCCGGAGCCGGAACGGTCTCCACCCAAGGCTCCCCGGAGTACATCACGGCAGCGATTACCCTTGCCTTGCTGTCGGGAGTTTTGCTGAGCCTGATGGGCCTGCTGCGCCTGGGCTTTATGGCGAACTTTCTGAGCCACCCGGTGATTTCCGGATTCGTCACCGCCTCGGCCCTGATCATTGCCCTGGGCCAGACAGGGCCGCTGTTAGGCCTGACTGTTGCCGGTAGTACCCTGCCGGAGCTGACCCGCAGCCTCCTGCAAGAACTTCCCAGCCTGCACTGGCCCACATTGGCGGTCGGCCTCACCGCCCTGGCCATACTGCTCTGGTCGCGCCACGCCATGGCCCGTAGCCTGCGCCGTCTGGGCATGAGCGCCAGAACCGCCACGCTCGCCAGCAAGGCCGGCCCCGTCCTTGCCGTCCTGATGACCAGTGCCGCAGTTTGGAGGCTGGATCTCTCAAACCAGGGTGTGCGGGTAGTCGGCGAAATAAGTGGCTCCTTACCCGCACTGATATTGCCTTCAGTGGATCTGGCACTGTGGAAAGAACTTTTTATTCCGGCACTTCTCATCAGCATCGTCGGTTTTGTGGAGTCGGTTTCCATCGCCCAGACCTTGGCGGCCAAGAGGCGCCAGCGGATTGAGCCCGATCAGGAGTTGATCGGTTTGGGTGCGGCCAATCTCAGCTCCGCCCTGTCGGGCGGCTTCCCTGTTACTGGCGGCTTCTCCCGCTCCGTCGTCAACTTCGATGCCGGAGCGGAAACCCCCGCCGCTGGCGCTTTCTCCGCCGTGGGAATTGCCCTGGCCACCCTATTCCTGGCGCCTCTCATCGCCTTCCTGCCCCAGGCCGCCCTGGCGGCCACCATCATTGTCGCGGTGTCGTCACTGGTGGATTTCACCGGGCTCAGACGCTATTGGTCCTATTCGAAAAAGGATTTCCTGGCACTCCTGTGCACCCTGACCACCACCCTGCTGGCCGGTGTGGAAATCGGCATTTTATCAGGCATTGGGTTATCACTGGCCCTTTACCTCTATCAGGCCAGCCGCCCCCACACCGCTGTCGTCGGCCAGATACCGGGCACGGAGCACTTTCGCAACACCAGCAGGCACCAAGTGGAAACCGACCCGAGCATTCTGCTGTTCCGGGTCGACGAAGGGCTGTTCTTTGCCAATAGCCGTTTTTTGGAAGACCGGATTTACACCCTGGTGTCCCAGAATCCTCAACTAACCGACATCGTTCTGATCTGTTCCGCGGTGAATCACATTGATGGCTCGGCCCTGGAGGGTCTGGAGACGATGAACCTGCGGCTGAAGGATTCCGGGGTACGCCTGCACTTGGCGGAAGTGAAAGGCCCCGTCATGGATCGTCTGCAGCGCACCGCTTTGCTGCAACAACTCAGCGGCGAGGTCTTTCTGAGCACCTACTCCGCATGGCAACAGTTACGCCATAATTCAGGAACTCAACCGGAAATGAGCCGGCATTTAGCTTCTATCGGGAATGAACTAGAATGATCCCTCAATACTCAATGACGCCTTGCAAGCTCCATGATAAAAATGACTTCTAACTCCATCGAACAGATGCGAGCCAATGCCACCGCGGCCGAGAACCTGCTGAAATCCTTGGCCAACGCCAATCGTCTGATGATTCTCTGTCACTTGGTGAATGGGGAACTCAGCGTGGGAGAGCTTGAGCGACTGGTCGGTCTTTCCCAGTCCGCGCTGTCCCAGCATCTGGCCCGGCTGCGGCACCAGAATATCCTCAACTCCCGCAAAGAAGGCACCACCGTCTATTATTCATTGCGGGACGAAAATACCGCAAAAATCCTGCAGCAACTGTACGCTATCTATTGCCAATAAGCCTTAGAAACGGGCCTCACCCCAGTTGAAACAACCGGGGGCAGCGACCTGCCTCCAAACTCAACTGTCGCCGAATTGATCATTACATTATAATATTCTAATATTAAGACTGTTATTGGTTATGAGGATTCTCCAATGCACATTGCCTGGGACCAGTTCACGCCATACTCAGCCCTCACGGGCGGCCTGATCCTCGGTCTGGCCGTCGCCCTGTTCATTCTGGTCAACGGCCGGATTGCCGGTATTACCGGCATCATTTCCGGACTGCTCCGCCCCAAGCCCAAGGATACCGCCTGGCGCGGCGCGTTCATCCTCGGTCTGGTGGCCGCTCCGGTTTTCTATCAACTTGTCGCAACCCTGCCTGCGATCCAGATCGACGCCAACTGGCCGATGATCATCCTGGCTGGATTGGTGGTTGGCATCGGCACCCGCTATGGCTCGGGATGCACCAGTGGCCACGGGGTGTGCGGCCTGTCCCGCCTGTCGCCCCGCTCCTTGGTTGCAACCCTGGCCTTTATGGCCACCGGTGTCCTCACCGTTTATGTCATTCGCCACCTCATCGGCTTTGGAGGGTAACATGAACACCGTCTTCGCTTTTATCGCCGGCCTGGTATTCGGGATCGGCCTCCTCGTAGCGGGCATGGCCAACCCGGCCAAGGTACTGGGCTTTCTGGACATTGCCGGGGCCTGGGACCCATCGCTAGGTTTGGTTATGGCAGGCGCGATCGCCGTGGGAGTGATCGCCTTTATCCTTGCCAAGCGTCGCAGCCACTCGCTGCTCGGCCAGCCTATTCAACTCCCTAGCAACAGACAAATCGATCGCCGCCTGATCGGCGGGAGCTTGTTATTTGGGATTGGCTGGGGAATTGCCGGCATCTGTCCGGGCCCAAGCATTGTGTTATTGGGCGCCGGAGAAATGAAGGGAGTGGCCTTCGTGACCGCCATGATAGCCGGAATGTTCGTTTACGAGCTAATGGAGCGCTCTGGCAGACAAGCTCAGCCGAGCGTCAGCTCCTGAGGCGCCCCTGCTACACGGTGCAGGCCCGGCTACCGTAGCCGGCTGCCCGTGTTGCCTCCCAATCCGACAAGCCACCTCTCCAACTGCAGCCATCAAGGGATGAGGCGACACGACAGGCCCGTCACCTCTTGTTGATCAGGAGTCGCCTTCCACGCGGAACTGGACGCCGATTCTTGCCGCTTCCTGGGCCGCACGCTGGCGGCGTTCAGTCACATCGGGAATCAGCGCCATCAGCAAGGACTCCTGCATTTGCTGGGCATGAACCACATCCAGTTCCTGATTCTTCACCCGGTCAGGAATTTCCAGTAGCAATTGCTCTCCCAAGGCAGAGCGGCGCGTCTGGTCCTGTGGATCGATCTCGTGCCAAAGATCCCACTGCTTGGCGAATCTCAAGTGGTTCACCAGGCGCGTCAGCTCCTGCTCAGTGTTAGGATGCTGCTGAGCCACGTTTTTTAGGACCCGCCACTCCAGGGATGAAACAAATGCCGGCCGCTCGGTTACCGGCCCCTGATAGGGCTTTTCACCCAGCTCGGCCCAGGCCGCCTGATTGGCCGCCAGCTGCTCCGCCGCTAACTGATCGGGATCCAGCTCACCGATGCCCCCTACGGGTTCGTGATCCACCATCATCGAGGCCGATTGCTCCTCCCTCGTTTCCCTGTCCTGCCCCCAGATCGTCATCCCCGCGATGATGACGACCGCCAAGCCGCCCAGCAGCCAAATACCCCGTTTCATAAGCTCATCCATCTGTTCTGACTAGTTTGGCGATTGATGATTTAACCCCCCAAAAGCTCCCCGGAATCCCGGGGAGCTTTTGGCCTCAGGTTACCAGCGGGTCGGCGCCGGCGGAGTTACATTAAAGGAGTAGCTCTGCCCTGCCCCGGACATCAGCACCGTAAACAGCGAGTTGAACAGCCCGCAGTTCTTCATCGGTGGGAACGACGTAGTGCCGTTGAAGGTCAAGTCGCCACTGCCCAAGGCAGATACCGGCCCTTCAAAGTTAATGGGGAATGCCACGGAACGCTCGGTCTGACAACCAAACGGAATTTGCAGCAAACCCAACCCTGCGGAGTTAACCTTGATGTAGGTGTGGGCGGTGCCCTGCACCTGCAAAATACCCTGATCGTTCAGGGAGACCGTGCCACGGGCGCGCTCCGCCGGCGATACCGTAATCACCACATCCAGCGGCAGCACGATATTGAGTTTTTGCTTGAAGGTCGGAATCGACAAGGTGCCATCCAGAACCTGAGCCGTCATATCCGTATCCGCCGTAAAGGTGGATTTTGCCGGCAGGGTAATATCCTGCTTCAGGGTATTCAGGCCAATCGTCGCATCCAGTTTCCAGTCTTTCAGGGACACGACAAAGTTGCCGCCGCCCGGGTTGGCGGTCGATTTGGGCTCCGGCTTCAACGTCACACAGTTGCCCAGGGTCGGCCGACCATTAAAGCGATCCCCCAGCCAGGACAACACATAAGGCGCGGCCTGAAACTGGGTCACGATATGCTCGCTCGGATACAGGTCAAAGGTGACATTGCTATATTTCTGGCAGTATTGCTTTTTCAGGGCAATATGCTGATCCAGCGGAATAAATTCATCCGCCTGACCGTGATACTGGTAAAGGGGAACCGAAATCCTGTTTTTACCCAGATTTTGCTCCACCAGCGTCTCATGCACCGGGGGAATGGTCATGAGCTGATCCAGAGTCAGATTGTCCACGGTATAACTGGAGATCGACTCATTCATCACATCAAACAGGGATTCAAAAACACACTGCTGCTTGGCTGTCTCCATCATCGCCAGGCCCCGGGCGCTGGCCAGCTCCTCGACTGGAATGTGATCAGGATACTGGGTTCCCAGACCGACAATGGCCTGCATCAGGAAGGAAGCCCCGGTGCTCCCATCAAGATAATGGGCAATGGCCGGAAAGTTCGCCGGCGTACCACCAGCCGCGACGCCCACCAGGTTGATGCCCGGCGCATAGCTATCCTTCAGCTCTGCCGCCCAGGAAGCCGTTTGACCGCCCTGGGAATAACCCCAGATCGCCGCTTTCGCGCTGGCACTGACTCCGGCACCCGGAATCTGGGCCGCCGCCTTGATGATATCCAGCACCGCATGTCCCTGGGCCTTGCCGGCGAGATAGGTCGGCGTGTCACCATTGGTATAGCCGGGGTTGTCGGAGATCAGCACTGAATATCCCGCCTGCAGAGCCGCGGCAATATTGGCGCTCTCATAATCCGTGCCCTGGGCCAGTTGCAGTGACGGCGCGCAGGACTGGTTCAGACCGTGGGTGCCCACCGCATAACTGATCACCGGCCGCGCTCCCAAGCCCCGCCAGGCCGCCTTGGGAACAATCACCGTACCGGTTACCACATTGGGCTTACCCAGCGCGTCAGTGGAGTGATACATCAGGTTCCAAGCCTGATAACCCGGCGCCCCACTACCCAGTTTCACCGTCGCCGGGCGATACCAGATCAGGTCGCCTTTCGCTCCTGTCGTCGCGGGCGGGGTGTAAAACGCCATCCCACTGGGGCCTTCCACGGGGGCGGCATGTAGAGGAAGCGTGGGCAATGCAAGTGCAGCGGCCACCAGACAGGACTTGGCGACCTGGGAATAGGAGAGCTTCATAGTGTGATCCTACCGTTTCGTACTGTTATTGTTGGTATGAATAGGACTCGGCCAAAAACGGCCGGCACACGGGAGACGCAGCAGGAGTGCTCCGTTGCGGATAGGAATGTATGAGAGACTCAGGGCCCATGCAGGATGTTTTAGGCCATTTTCCGGTTAAATCTGGCCAAGCAGCCCTGGTTTTAGGAACAATGTGCCACTTTTGAGCACTGTGTAGCATCGCCAATCCCAGGCTTTTAAGCAGAGCCACCAAACGAGAGCCACGGCTTCTCCCCTGAGCAGCTACTGCATACCACCCGGTATCAGGTCCAGATTCTCTCCCATCGAATGTCGCGCCCCCTGTCGTGGGTTCGCAACCTGAAGCTGAAAATCCTTCGGCGCCATTCCGGTCCAGCGGCGAAATGCCTTGGCGAAAGAGGATGAATCCGCATAGCCCAACAACAGGGCCAACTCAGTGACCGAGGTTCCCCCTCGTAGAAAATACTCCCGCGCCAGCTTTTCACGGACCGCATCCAGCTCTTTTTGATAGGTGGTACCACCCTCCGCCAATTTGCGCCGCAACGTGCGGCTGCTCATGCCCAGTTCGCTGGCGGCGTTTTCCAGCGACGGGAATGCCCCATAGTAACGCAGCAGCAGACGGCGCAAGCGCAGGGGCAGCATGCGGATCGCCTTGGTGGGAATATTCTCAAACAGGGTCTTTTCGGCGTTCATGGCCATCAGGCGGTTGGCTAGCGGCAACTCGTAGTTGGCCAGGGCCGCATCACCCACAATACGGGTTTCAGACTGGTTGAAATAGACCGGACAACGGAAGTAACGGCGGTAAATATGTCCCCAGGTGGGTTCCGGGTAGCTGAAATCAATCCGTTCGGGCTGAATTTCACCGCCCACCAGGTGCATGAAGATATTGTAAAAGCTGACCAGGTTCAGCTCATAGAAAAAGTGTGTATAGGGGCTTAGAGAAAGATTCTCGCTGATGATGAACATCCCTTTGGCATCTTCTATCCGCAAGCTCATTTCCAGCGGTGGAAATAACTCCATGCAGAAACGACAAACACACTCCAGACACTCCCTAAGCGTCGGCTGGGTCACCGCTGCCACACCGGCCATTCCATGATGGGAGATCGTCATCAAATTACCCATCGCAAGCCCCAGGTAAGGCATCTTTAACGCCTCTATCGCCTGCTCCACCAACGCAATACATTGGCGGGCACTGATAAAGCGCCCTTGCTCTCCCGAGGTGTAATGGATACCCGCGTTGCGATAGAAACTCTGCTGATCAATGCCAATGATCCCTTCCAGAATTTCATGGGGGTTACGGGCGTCGATACGGCTCCGCTTGGCCAGCCAATCAACTTCCAGAACCAGGCTCTTGCGCAAGTCAAAGTAGGTTTGGATATGCCCTAAAGGAATACACGCCGTATCGAGATCCATGCTCCACCAAAGTAGCCAAACAACGATTGGTCAATCATCTGGATGACCGTCACCCCTCTCCCTGGATAACGTCAGGAGACAAAAATTTTAGCCCGCAGTCGAAATGGGAAACGTGAAGCCTGGCGCAAATGCGGGTCTCGTTAAGCTGTAAACTCGAAACAAACCAGCATTAGATGAAATAGAGAAGCCGATCTTTCATCGGTGAACTTTCTGGATGAAAGAAATATGAAAAGCGGGATTGAATACGAAAGAAGATTTCGAGAGCCCTGAGCCGGGCTATTCTCTGTAGAACCATCCCAAGAAAGAGATGGCGTCCCCTAGGGGAGTCGAACCCCTGTCGCCGCCGTGAAAGGGCGGTGTCCTAGGCCTCTAGACGAAGGGGACCTTAGGAAATGTTACGTTCTTTCCACTTAGCTATTTGGGCGTACCCGGTTAGTTAAGTGGTGGAGCCAGGCGGGATCGAACCGCCGACCTCTACAATGCCATTGTAGCGCTCTCCCAGCTGAGCTATGGCCCCTCGTCGGTAACGGGAGCGTATATTATTGAGTTCGCTCCCGTCCGTCAAGCATTTTTTTTAACTTCCTGAATTATCGTTCTTTTTGCTCATTTCCTGAACAATTTGGTCAAATTCCTTCTCAACGGCCTTGGTTTCTTTCTTGGAAAAGCCACCCAGCAGATTCAGGGCATGACGCAGACGCGCCCGGCTCATATCAGGCCCCAGAATTGCCATGGAGTCCACCACCGACCAGGAGTTGGGAGTACCGGCAATGGCCACAAACAAAGGCTGCATGAAATCACCGATTTTGATCCCCATGATTTTCGACAGCCCCTTCAGGTCGGCAAAAATATTGTCCTTACTCCAATGGCGTAGCGCTTCCAGTTTCCACAAGGCGAATTGCAGAACCCGTTTAACCTGGTCCTGGTCCAGCTTGCCCTGGGCAAACTGCTCCTCGTTCAAAGGCAACATGCCCGAGAACATAAAGCTGGCCATGGGTGCGATATCGCTAAAGGTCTGCACCCGACCCTGAATATGGGGCAAGGTCTGCTCGACCCGGCTTTCATTGAAGGCCCAGTGGCGAACCCGCTCGGCAAACTGCTCCAGGCTCAGGTTCTCCCGGATCCAGGTGCCGTTCAGCCAGTTCAGCTTCTCCACATCGAAAATAGGCCCACCCAGGGAGACGCGCTTCAGGTCGAAGTTCGCGATCATTTCCTCCAGGGAGAACTTTTCCCGCTCGTCCGGCATCGACCAGCCCATGCGCCCCAGATAGTTGAGCACGGCTTCCGGCAGATAGCCCATCCGTTCGTAGTAATTGATACTGGTAGGGTTCTTACGCTTACTGAGCTTGCTCTTGTCCGGGTTGCGCAGCAGCGGCATGTGGCAAAGTTGCGGCATCTCCCAGCCAAAGTACTTGTAGAGCAGCAGGTGTTTGGGCGCCGAGCTGATCCACTCCTCTCCCCGGATCACATGGGTAATGCCCATCAGGTGGTCGTCCACCACGTTGGCCAGGTGATAGGTGGGCATGCCGTCGGACTTCATCAGAATCTGGCAGTCCACCTGGGACCACTCGATTTCAATGGTGCCCCGCAGCAGGTCATCGATGACACAGACACCTTCATCCGGCACCTTCATCCGAATCACATAAGGCTCACCGGCTTCCAGGCGGCGCTTAACCTCATCGGCGGGAAGCTCCAGATCGCCTTTAATCCCCGGGTTCAGCCCCTGGGCGCGGCGCTCTTCACGAATGGCCTCCAGCTCTTCCGGGGTGCGGAAGCAGTAAAAGGCATGGCCTATATCCACCAGCTCCTGAGCATACTGCTTGTAGATGTCCTTCCGCTCACTCTGACGGTAAGGACCATGGGGACCACCCACGTCCGGGCCTTCATCCCATTCCAGCCCCAGCCAGCGCAACGCTTTCAGGATATCTTCTTCCGACTCACGAGTACTCCGTACCTGATCGGTATCTTCAATCCGCAGAATAAACTGGCCGCCATGCTGGCGCGCGAAGCACAGATTGAACAGAGCAATATAGGCAGTACCAACGTGAGGATCCCCGGTGGGAGAAGGCGCGATACGAGTGCGAACGGTCATAAGGACTGAATTCCCAATTAACGATTGAAAGCGGGCCATTATAAGGCAATTGGTCAACCAAGCCTAAGAGCCCTTCGAAAACAAAGATTAGCGAGGGTGTGAAATAGCGCCGTATCAATTTTTAGGCAAAAAAAAGCCGAAGCATCTGCTCCGGCATAAACAACACTACAGACAATACCACGCCTAACTACTAACTACAGCTACTATGAGCTCAGCTCGTACCGCATTCAGAGCGAGCTTACTACAATTCGATTTCAGCCTGTTGGCTCGTCGAGGTAACGACTTATGCCTTCAGTTTAGCAACCCATTCGCCGTTGCTATCAGGCCAGCACTGAATCAACACCACCTGGTTTGAAGCCAAGAATGCATCCAATGCCCCGTAACTTGGAAAACGCTTGATCATGGTCTCTTCCCCATTCACTTTCTCAAATCCCCTGACCCAATTTGGAGCGACAGGCGAAAAAAGATCAGGACCATTCTTAGATGCTCCTGAGGGCCATCCCCCCAATCCACGTCGTATTCGTTTTAAATTATGGTAGGGAATCCTCAAACGCGCGATACGGGATTCCCCGTAATCTTGTCAAGAGCTGTATGCTTTTCACATCCAAATGAAACAGATAGTCTCGTTGTGGCCTACTCCTCCCTGTATTGCAACTTTGTGTCACATTTTTATTCAACAGATGTAGAAAAGGCTCGAAAAGAGAAATGCATCACCCAAATTTAGGGTGAATACTCTATTTTTGCAGAATAAGATACGCGCCGATTGCAGGATACGACCAGAATCCCGCTGTCGGGCATTGATCCTTCATTCGCCATACTTTTTGTCCGAGATTAGAGCTAGAGTAGACTCAGCCCCATTCCCCTGGGGCTTTTTTTCAATCTTCGGCTCCCCTGCCCCCTGCTCTCGCTGCTTAATTCACGATGAAGACGGCTTCCTGCTCACGCCATTGCAGAGGGTTCCGAGTAACAGACTCCCGTTCCTCCCAGCCCACAATAACCACCCGGATTCTTCGCCAGATATTGCTGGTGGTAAGGCTCGGCATAATAGAAGCTGGGCGCGTCCAGAATTTCGGTGGTGATCATTCCCAAGTGGCCCACCGCGGTCAGTCGTTTTTGAAAATAGGACTTGCTCTGCTCGGCCTGTTGGCGTTGGGCATCAGTAAACACATAAATCCCCGATCGATACTGGGTTCCCACATCATTGCCCTGGCGCA
>Ga0209075_1000850_pt1 | contig 29480 bp, 30 predicted proteins | sample Stecom2011_FD_187523 | JGI IMG/M metagenome (GOLD analysis project Ga0209075, IMG submission 187523) | Agricultural soil microbial communities from Utah to study Nitrogen management - Steer compost 2011 (SPAdes) (version 2) | ecosystem: Environmental > Terrestrial > Soil > Agricultural land...
TTTTTTTTAAATTCCTATTTCTATCTGAAAACGTATATACCAGTTACCTTTTTCTTGACCGTTTTGAAACTGTAATTTATCGTAACTGAATTCTGTTTGTACTTTAAAGGCATGTTCCCAAATATATTTTGTCACTCCTAGGCTGTATTGCTTTTGATTTGGAACATTCATCTGAAAAATTTGATCATTAACACTTTGAGTAGAGAATCGACCAATAACCTCATAATGAGATGCTGGAAACGTATAGCTCAGTTGATAATCCATACCTTCACCTGCAAAAACATAATTAGTTTGTATACTGCCATCTGAATCAGTCATTGAAGTAATTGGGTCGTCTGTAGTACGATTCATATAAGCAATCATTCCCGACCAACCACGATATTTTGCCAATGCATCTATAAATACAGACTGCAAATCTCTTGTTTCAAACAACTTTCCACCTTGCTGTCCCCTCGCCAAATGAGCATCGTAATTTTTGTGCAAAACGCCCGACAGCATCAACTTTAGCTCTTCTTCATATTGTATATCTCCCTCAAAATATTCACCACCTTTTTTGAAAGTTCCAAAAGGCAACACTTCAATTTTTCCTGTAAGTGCAACATTTTCATCTTTTCCAGTCCAATTTCTACCATTTCCTGAAGAAACTGCAGTTTTTATCCTATAAGAAAAGGCATCCTTAGATTGATTCAGATAATTCGCTTGTATTCCAAAGTCTCTGTCGATATTAAATTGGGAATTATTAATCGAACGGTCGGTCAACTGTAAAGAACCTGATGAATTAATTCGTTGACGGTTTCCAGGCAGTTTGGTTTGTCCAAACAAAAAATTCCAGTTTTTATTAGGCACATAACTCACCGCAGCATCACGAATAATATTAATATTTTCTCCATCAACCAAAGCACCACCAAGATCTCCTGGCGCAAAGGAAAGTTGCACAACGTACTGAAACTTAGGATTCCCCACATAGCCATCAAAACGTAAACGAAGACGACGAATGTGCGCTTCATAACTTGACCCAAGGTCTTCACTGTCATTGTAAGTCACACGATTTTGCATCCTGAAACGAATGTTTAATTGAAACAAACTGTCTGCAGAGGTGACACCCAAACCTTTACCATAATTATAGTAAGGCAAAGCCGCTAATTTGAACTCTTGATCATGTAGCTCTTTTTCATTTACTTGAGCCATTGCAAAATTACCAGCAAATAAACTTAATAATAAGATAATCTTTCCCATACGATATATTAAAGAATTCTGCAAAATTATAAGTAATTTTGCTTCTTAAAGAATCGCAGTATTAAATAATAGTTAAGAAATCGTAAATGGAATCTAAATACATTGCCTATCACTTTAGAATACAGCCCAAAGAACCGGCTACTGAAATATTAATTGCTGAATTAGGCGAGCTTGAGTTCGATAGTTTTATGGAAACAGACCAAGGGCTTTCCGCCTATATCCAAGAGCATTTTGTTACGGATCGTTTATTGGATGATATTCTTGTCTTAAAAAACCCTGATTTTAAAATTGATTTTAAAACAGAAAGCATAGCACAGATTAACTGGAACGAAGAATGGGAAAAAAACTTTAATCCGATTGATGTTGATGGAATTTGTTATGTTCGAGCTCCTTTTCATCAAGCAAAAAATACAGAGTTTGAAATTATTATCGAACCAAAAATGAGTTTTGGAACAGGTCATCATGAAACTACTTTTATGATGATGAAACATTTACTGAGTCTAAATATTCAAGACAAAATTGTCTTAGACATGGGGTGTGGAACGGCTATTTTGGCTATCTTAGCTTCGATGAAAGGTGCAAAACAAGTTGATGCAATCGATATTGATAATTGGTGTTATTTAAATTCAATTGAAAATGCAGAACGCAACGGAATTAATAATATTGCAGTTTTTGAAGGCGATGCCACTTTACTAAAAGATAAAAAAAATCATTACGATTTAATCATAGCCAATATTAATAGAAATATATTGCTTCAAGACATGGAAACCTATGCCGAATCTTTGAAAGCTGGTGCAATTATTTTATTTAGCGGATTTTACTTCGAAGATATTGAGGCAATTGAATCAGAAGCAAACAAACATGATTTATTTTTAGACACTCAATTGGAAAAAAACAATTGGGTTTCATTAAAAATGACAAAAAAATGAGTACAAAAGAAAAAGTAAAAGAAGAAGTAAAAATTGAGGAACTTTTGGGGAATCAAAATGTCATCATTCTTTACAATGATGATGTAAATACTTTTGACCATGTCATTGACACATTGGTGACTGTTTGTGGGCATGACCCAATACAAGCTGAGCAATGTGCATTTATAGTACATTACAAAGGAAAGTGCGAAGTAAAAACCGGTTTATTTAAAGAGTTGATTCCTATGTGCTCAGCACTTTTAGAAGCTGGACTTAGCGCAGAAATTCAATAAGGTAAAAACACAGAAGTGTTGTTCTACAATGTAGAACAACACTTCCTATTCACCTTAAAAAAATAAATTAATAATTTACGTAGTTATAGCTTCCCGTTGAGAGCCTAAGTGGCTGAACCTTTCCTGACTCATTATCTGGAGTTGGGTAAACAATAAATTCAAAATTTCCATTTAAATACCTTGCTTCTTCATTGTCACTTATATTAACATGCGTAATATTTGAAAAACCAACTTCCTGGCTTTCAGAAGCGAACCTAGTAGAGTAGGCAACCCATTCTCTAGTAACAAACCCGTCATCGTCTGTAACATACTGTATGTCAAAAACAGCATGGCAGTTATTATTCGATAAGTTATCCAAAGAAAGTCTAGCTGGAAAATGGCCAACTCCTAATACGTTGTACTCTATTCTCAAATATCCAGATAAATATTTTTCTGGATTATTTTCCATATTATGATTATCCAAATTTAAAATAGAGAGCTTAGCTTTAATTGTAAAAGCACCTCCTTCAGTCCACTCTACATCAACCTTGTCTGTTACAATAGTTTGTGAATTATTCAAGTCAAAACGCAAAATAGGTTTTCCTGGAATATTTTCGTCCAACAATTTTTCATCAATCGCTTCTGTCTCACATGAAACTAAACTGGCTGCTAAAACCGCCGTTGCTAAAATATATTTTATTTTTCTCATACGAATTTGTAAGGTTGTTAAATTTATCCAAATATAAAATTATTTTTTTTACATACGAAAATTTTCTTCAAAATAATCTCAATTTTAACTTTTAGCCTGTTTTCGGAACGTTTTAGCTAACAAAATGATACCTAAAACAAAGAAAACGACCAAAAACAAAATCGAATTTTGCATTTTCCCTGTAATTTGTGCAATCATACCATAGGTAATCATACCGATTACGATGCCTATTTTCTCTGTTACATCGTAAAAGCTAAAAAAAGCAGTTGTTTCATTAGTGTTTTCGGGTAATAATTTAGAATAAGTTGAGCGAGATAAAGATTGAATTCCACCCATCACTAATCCTACAAATGCTGCTACAATGTAAAACTCCATAGGCGTTACTATAAAATAGGCAGCGATACAAATAAACACCCAAATAATATTAATAACTATTAAGGCTTTTAAATTTCCAATTCTTGCAGATAATCTTGAAGTCAAAATTGCTCCAATTACTGCAATTAACTGAATCAATAATATACTAATTATTAAACCCGATTGCCTCTGTTGGTCCGAACCCCAATCGACCTCCTTTTCACCAAAATAGGCAGCGATAATCATAACCGTCTGTACCGCCATGCTATAAACAAAGAAAGCACTCAAATAACCTCTGAGAACTGGATGGTTTTTAATCTCATTATAAATACGTCTCAATTCATTTATTCCAAATAAGAAGACATCTCGTTTTATTTTTTTCTCGTTTCTAAAACTTGGCAACTTACTATATGAAATATGCCCAAACACCAACCACCAAAGTCCAACCATTAGAAAAGACACTTTCATGGGCTCTAACTGATTTTTGAATCCAAACCATTCGCTCTTCATTATCATTATCAAATTTATAATCAACAAAATCACCGAACCAATATATCCATAAGAAAAACCTCTCGCGGAAACAGCGTCTTGTTGTTCTTTAAAAGCTATTTTTGGAAGATATGAATTATAAAAAACCAAACTGCCCCAGAAACCAATCAATGCCATCATGTAAACAAAAAGGCTTAAATATAGATTTTCAAGATTAAAAAAATACAACAGCATACAGGAAAAAGCTCCGATCCAACAAAAAAGCTTTAAAAAAGATTTTTTGCTTCCCAAATAATCTGCAACCCCAGACAAAATTGGCGAACAAATAGAAATTATAACAAAACCTATAGCTGTAACATAACTGATAATGGATTCACTCGGAGTATCTATTCCAAAAAAGGGAATGGAGGTTACTCCTTCAATCCGAAAAAGTGCTCCATAAAACAACGGAAAAATCGAGGAGGTGATGACCAATGCATAAACAGAATTCGCCCAATCATAAAATGCCCAAGCGTTGAGAATCTTTTTATCTCCTTTTTTGAATGTATCCATAGAATGACAAAAAGCAGTCTTTTATCGACTGCTCTGTATTGTTCAGATTAATATTTTACACCGAATTTTGCCGCTTCGGATTTTGCTTCTGGGATCAACTTTTGAATATTTGAAATACGCGTGGCATCACTTGGGTGTGTACTCAACATTTCAGGCACTGAGCTTCCACCTTGTGAACTCATTCGTTTCCAGAAAGAAAGTGCTTCACTTGGATTATATCCTGCGATGGCCATTAAAGTTAAACCTATGCGATCGGCCTCAGATTCATGCTTCCTACTAAACGGCATCATTCCTGCAACACTGCTTCCTGCTCCATAAGCCATCATTGCCAATTGACGCGTTTCTTCACTACTTTTTCCAGTTGCTGCAGTCACACCAACTGCTCCTAATTGCTGCAATAAAGAGGCACTCATTCTTTGCTGTCCGTGATTTGCCAATGCGTGAGCAACTTCATGTCCCATAACTGTTGCTAATCCTGCTTCATTTCTCGAAACTTTTAGCAAACCTGTGTAAACCACAATCTTACCCCCTGGCATACACCAAGCATTCACCGCATCGTCTTGCACCAACTTATATTCCCAATTATAATCTTTCAAATAATCGGAATGTCCATGGGCACTCAACCATTGTTCGGCCGCTTTACGAATTTTACCTCCAACTCTTTGAACCATTTGTGCATCAGATGTTCCTGTAACTACCTTGTGTTCCTTCAAAAATTCAGTGTATTGCTGAAATGAAGAAGCAAACAATGAACTATCAGGCACAAACGCCATGGTTTTTTTTCCCGTAAATGGATTGGTGGCGCAGGATAAGATCATTGCAGCTGCTGCACACACTACGATTGCTTTTTTCATAACTATATTTATATTCTAAATAACTTTTCTAAAGATAAAAATTATTCCTTTAAATTTGTCGGTAAAATTAAAAAAAATGAAAAAGAAAACGACCAAAAATCTAGAAATTCCAAGGTATTTAAAAACAATTTTTATTGTTTTATCTCTACTTCACATGAATTCAGCAATTAAGCTAGCGCTAAGGCTTTTTGAAACCCCTTTTAGTTTCAAACTTCCAAAACGTGAACAAAGAATGTATGAAGTTTCTCAAAAAACGAGATTTGAGCTTCCCAAAAGCAAAAAGGAAATTGTGATTTATGAAAACAACCACGGTCCCAAAAAAGTTTTACTTGTTCACGGCTGGAGCGGTCGAGGCACGCAATTGGTTTCCATTGCCAAGGCATTCAAAAAGATGAATTATACCATAATTAGTTTTGATGCTCCAGGACATGGAAAGAGTCAGAAAACGACAACCAATATGAAACATTTTATTGAAGCAATTTTTGAATTAGAGAAAAGATACGGTTTTTTTGATGTAGTTATCGGTCATTCATTAGGCGGGATGTCGGTCATCAACAGTCTAGGAAGAGGACTCGGGGCGCACAAGGCCGTCATTATTGGTAGTGGAAATAAAACCAGTGATATTGCAAGCTTTTTTTTAAAAAACATAGGAATGAAGACAAACGCAATTGGTCCTTTCATGGAAGCTTTTGAGAAAAAACACAATGAAAAGATGAGTGATTACGATGTAGAAACGCATGCCTCTAAGTTAAGCATCCCTATTTTAATCGTTCATGATAAGGATGACATGGATGTTCCTGTAGAGGCTGCTCTACAAATTCATGAAAATGTGGCCAACAGTGAATTATTGATCACTCATAAATTAGGTCACAGAAAAATCTTAGGAGACGAAAAAGTTATCGAATCCTTGCTTGACTTTGTTCGGGATTATCAGGCTACTTAAAGCACGTCAAAAAACAATTTTTGTTCGTACAAAATGTGACCATACTTATCCTTTAAAGGTATAAATTCTTGATCTAAAACTTCTATTTGTGACAATTTATCTATGGAATTGTTTAGAAATTCTTTGTAATACAAAACAAAAACCTTGTCAAAATCTTTGGCATCAGCAACCGTTAATTTGTATAGCTCATTTTTATGAACCTGCGTATCCTCATTAATTTTCATTCCGTTATTTATAGAAACTGTTTGAAAGTCCGACCTAAGGTTCTCCAACATCGGTAGTTTATCGCGTAGATAATCTTTTATTTTTTCATTTTCCAAACGTTCCAGACCAATACTAAACGCCTTTACCTGATAGTCAAGACTATTAAATTGTTGTTCCACAAACTCTGGAGCTGCTACCATTTTCTTTTGTTTTTTTGATACGGGGCGCTCGCTCTGTGTTGTTTCACTACTCTGATTACAGCCAAAAACAAATAGCGCCAAGGGTACTAATAGATAACGTGTTCTCATAATAAAAATAATTTTGGTTTAAATATACAAAATTATTTTACACTATTAGCATCAAGTGAATTATTTTACAAAAAACAATTCAAAAAGTTTTTGTTTCTATTTATAAAAAATAATTATTGAACGAAAAAACATACAACAAACGCAGAAAAAGAATTCAATTAAATTGATTGTAAATACGTTTGTAATCTACTTCACAGCTTATTTCATAACACACGGCTTATCAACGGCTAATATCCAACATTATTGCATCTCCCAAATTTTAGTAAAAATATCTAACGAAAACACTTGTTTTATCCTTTTTTTATATTACATTTGCACTCGCAATAATCAAGCAACAACTCTAAATATTGTTGATTTATTGGTCTATGGTGTAATGGTAACACAGCTGATTTTGGTTCAGTCGTTCTAGGTTCGAGTCCTAGTAGACCAACAAATATTTATTGCCAAAACAGGCACCATTGGTCTATGGTGTAATGGTAACACAGCTGATTTTGGTTCAGTCGTTCTAGGTTCGAGTCCTAGTAGACCAACAAAACATCCTCATAAAAAGGATGTTTTTTTTATTTCCAATCATCAAACATTTCCAATCAATTTACAAAACAACCTTGAATCTCTTTTTAGCAAGCTCCGATGGATATTTAAATTTAACATTTTTTTATTATCTACACAAAAAGCATTTAAAATGCAATCGTGTATTTTTGTAGCATGTTAAAGATTTTCAACCTCATAACATTATCCTTTTTTTTGTGCTTTCTTTTTGCACCCACCTTGTCTTTTGCCTTAAACAAAGATCTAAACACCGCTATGATTATTGTTGCCGAAGAGGAAGAAAATCACAGCAAAACAAAATCACCCAACAACAATCTTAGCGAAGAAGAAGAAAAAGAAGTACATTACAACTTTAGTAATCCATTTAAAAATATTCTTACAAAAAATGGATTATGGAGCAATGAATTAATCTGTTGCAACCACACCATTAAGGATAATTTAGTTTTTAAAATTCCCCTTCCCCCTCCCGAACAACATCTATAATACAAAACAACCGTAGCTTTTAGTATTACAAAAGCTATGAGAACGTATGTTTAACAATTATAGATATTTATCATGAAAAATAATTTTAAAGCTCAGTTTTCTCAAAACTTTGCTTCAGGCCTCGTTGTGTTTTTAGTAGCTCTTCCTTTATGTTTAGGAATTGCATTAGCATCGGGCGCACCTCCCTTATCAGGAATTATTGCTGGCATTGTAGGCGGCGTAGTTATTGGATCTTTAAGTAACTCTAACATCTCTGTTTCTGGTCCTGCAGCGGGTTTAACCGCCATTGTACTTACAGCCATTACGGATTTAGGTGCTTTTGAACTTTTCCTTTGTGCAGGAATCATTGCCGGTATTTTACAGCTCATATTAGGTTTTATACGCGCCGGAAGCATATCAAACTATTTTCCTAACAACGTTATTGAAGGAATGTTGGCGGGTATCGGAATCATTATTGTATTAAAACAAATTCCGCATGCATTAGGTTTTAAAAACGAAAACATCAGCAGTGAAACCTTGTTCGAAAATGGTTTTAATCCAAATTATTTAACCGAAATATTAAGTGCCATTCATCCTGGCGCCGTATTGATCACCTTAGTATCAATCACTATTTTACTAATTTGGGAAAAAGTCCCTACCCTAAAAAGCCTAAAAATGCTGCCTGGCGCCTTGGTGGCAGTTATGATAGGTATTTTGCTTAACCAATTATTAATACTAAGCGGCAGCTCGTTAGCTATTAGCTCACAATATTTGGTAAACCTACCCGTACCAACCACTTTCAACGAATACAAGAACCTAATTACCTTACCTAGTTTAAATGGTTTTACCAATATACAAGTTTGGATTGCCGGCGCCACCATTGCCGTAGTAGCATCAATTGAAACCCTATTGTGCATTGAAGCGTCGGATCGGTTAGATAGCAAACGCAGAATAACCGACACTAATTTAGAATTAAAAGCACAGGGAATTGGTAATATGCTCAGCGGTTTAATAGGTGGGTTACCCATGACATCTGTGGTGGTGCGTAGCTCTGTAAATGCCAATGCAGGCGCAACTTCAAAAGCCTCAGCTATCATTCACGGTGTATTATTGCTGGTTTGTGTTTTAACCATACCTTTTCTTTTAAACTTAATTCCATTAGCCACCTTAGCTGCCGTATTAATTTTAGTAGGATATAAATTAGCAAAACCTGCGACATTTATACATTTTTGGCATCATGGAAAATATCAATTTATACCGTTTGTAGCCACCGTATTAGCAGTAGTTTTTACCGATTTATTAAAAGGCGTAGCTATTGGTTTAATAATTTCGATTTTTTATATTTTACAAGGTAATATGAAACGTGCATATTATTTAAGCAGAGAAAAATTGAACGATACAGATGAGTTTACCATAAAACTATCAGAAGAAGTGTCGTTTTTAAATAAAGCTGCCATAAAAAAGACATTAAAAAATGTAAAGCCAGGATCTAAAGTAAATATTGACGCTCGATCCACTTCCTACATCACAACTGACGTATTAGAAATGATACAAGATTTTGCAAATGTACGTGCTAAAGAAGAATCGATACTCGTAAATTTAATCGGATTTAAAACATCGTATAACGACTATGCACACAGTGAAAACTCTCGCATATTAATTACTCACCGAAGAGCTATGTAAATGTTTAGTACGTGATTTTTGATAAAACAAAACTTTAAAAATGAATATTATTGTAAATTTGACAAATAAATTAGAAGTATATGTGTAACGATTTAAAACATAGTTTCAATAAAATTATTGAAGGAAACAACAATTGGATTGAGTTCGTTAAAAACGACACCTCTGGCAGGTTTCAGCAATTATCAAAAGAGCAACACCCCGAAATACTTTGGATTGGTTGCGCCGATAGTCGTGTACCCGCCAACGAAATTACGGGGACTAAACCAGGTGAAGTTTTTGTTCACAGAAATATTGCCAACGTTTGTGTTCACTCAGATATGAATATGCTATCAGTATTAGATTATGCTGTAAACATTCTAAAAGTAAAGCATATCATTGTTGCTGGACATTACGGTTGCGGAGGTGTAACTGCCTCATTAAGTAGAAATCAATTTGGCATAATAGACAATTGGCTTTGTCACATCAAAGACGTTTATCGACTTCATGCAGCTGAAATAGATGCTATCGAAGATCCCGATCTAAAAGCAGATCGCTTGGTAGAACTCAATGTTGAAGAACAAGTCTTTAACCTTTGTACCACTTCGATTGTGCAAAACGCATGGAAGAACGGTCAGCCTTTAGCAGTTCACGGAATGGTCATCGATATTGCCACAGGTGCATTAATCAACCAGAATTGCACTTTTACGAGTAAGCAAAGTTTAGGGCAAATTTTCACTTATAAATAGCCCGTTTTTAATCCATAGATTCTCAGTCACAAATCACTTTCTTTGGCTGAGAGTCTATTTAAATATACCTACAAACATTGTGGGTTTCCAGTTATAAACAATTGCAGAGTAGCGGGTGATAGAAAAGGAATATCCAACCCCATTCCTCTCACAATCAACAAAACACCTGTTAAAAGAAGTAAAACAGGCACTAACTTTTTCATTTTATTTTTAAAATACTTATTTACCCATTGACTTAACCAAATTACCGCAGTCATCAAGGGAATTGTACCTATTCCAAACCACATCATAAACATGGCACCGTACAAGGCACCTTGAGTTGCAGTAGCCCCGAAAAGCGCCATATAAACCATAGCACAAGGCAAAAGCCCATTTAATAGACCTAAAACCAAAAAGGAACCCCAAGATTTCTTTTGAATGAAACTTGCAAAATAACCTTTAAGCTTTACATATACTTTTGAATTGGTATAAAGTCTGCTTTGAATCTGACTTTCATTGAAAAAGAAGACTCCTAAAATCAGCAACACTCCCAATACAATGGAAACATTTTGATGAAGTCCTGCAATAAAAAGTCCGTTCCCTAATAATCCGAAAAGTATACCAAGTAGTGCATATGTAGTAATACGACCTAGATGATAAGTGATTATGTATAAAGTTTTTTTTGCAATAGGAAATTGGTGCACAGGCAACGCGAGTGCAATTGGTCCACACATACCTACACAGTGTAAGCTACTGAAAAGCCCTAAAAAGAAAGGAACGATCATTACAACATCAACGTTTGCTGTTTTTGGTAAGCCTTCCCTTCGTATTCAAAGTCTAAAGTAATATCCCAACGACCATCAACCAGATTGGATTTAGGTATAAGCAAATAGTTTGACGATAGTTTTAATGGTAAAACATGGTCAAGATCCTGGTTTGATGGTCGGTAAAGGGATATAGTTCCTTGTATTTCTGATTGGTTAAATGTCTCGGGAAAATATAAAGCAACTCCCTCTGAAGTAGTTTCAATTTTCAAACTTTCTCCCAACTCGATGGCATTTTCTTGTTTTGTTCGATTAGCATTAACTTCAATTTCTTTTTGGTAATAATCTTCTGTTACCAACTGATTGTCATATCGAGAATCAACTTGAACTCGAATAACGTATTGCAATATGAACGCCATAAAGCATATAATTCCTATTGCAATTCCTGTTCCCCAATTAAATTTCATTTGTTTTAGTTTTAAATAATTTTATTGTTTTAATGAAAATTTCTCGGCCCCAAGAAGTTTGTCTTGGTTTGATCGATGAGTTCTTCATTGTTATAGATTTCAATCTGTACTTCAGTTTTATATCCGTCCAGCAATGCTTCAGGAATATCTATAAATAGCGTACCCTGAACCATCCCTTCTTTTGGAACGATGATTTTTTGGTTAGCCACCAATTCAATAAAACCTTTTGGTTTCACAATTTTAATAGTGACGTTATCGTAATCCCGAGCAGTTTTATTTGCAATTTTATAGGTGTATGTATTTCTAATATTCTCTTCAACATGCTCAAAAGTAGTACCAGGTAATCTCAAAATATTAGCTTCAACATCGCTACGCAAGAATAACATTCCTGCTAAGACTCCAAATAAAATTAATAATACTGAAGCGTAGCCTTTCATTCGCGGTGTAAACTTGAATTTTTCTTTTTTTGCAATTTCATCTTCCGACGCAAACCGAATCAGTCCTTTAGGAAGATTCACCGATTCCATCATAAAGTCACAAGCATCAATACATGCCGTACAATTTACACACTCCAGCTGGGTGCCGTTTCTGATATCAATTCCAGTTGGGCAAACATGAACACACTGAAAACAATCTATACAATCTCCGAAGCCCTTTTCAATTCTGTTTTCATTTTTACGAAACTTTGAGCGCCCTTCCGTTCCTTCACCTCGAACGTAATCGTAAGCAACCACTATTGACTTTTCGTCTAACAAAACACTTTGCATCCTACCATACGGGCATGCAATAATACATACTTGTTCTCTAAACCAAGCAAATACAAAATAAAAAACACCAGTAAAAATCAATAATGCAACAAAGGTGCTAAGGTGTTCTAGTGGTCCCTCTTGGATCATTGCCAATACTTGATCACTACTCACTATATAAGCTAAAAAAACATTCGCGATAATGAGTGATATTAGAAAAAAGGCCAACCATTTCAATCCTCTTTTTCGAATTTTCTCTGCGTTCCACGCTTGTTTGTTGAGTCTAATTTGTGCCCCTCTATCACCTTCAATCCAATATTCTATTCTTCGAAAAACCATTTCCATAAAGATGGTCTGTGGACAAACCCAGCCGCAAAAAACTCTACCAAAAGCCACTGTAAACAAGGCAATAAAAACAACGCCAATGATCATAGAGATGACTACTAAATAGAAATCTTGTGGCCAAAAAGCAAATCCAAAAATGGAAAACTTTCGTTCTAATACATTAAATAAAAACAATTGATTACCATTTATTTTTATAAAAGGGGAAATCAACAGTATGGTCAGTAAAATATAGCTAACCCATTTCCTTTTGTTGTAAAACCAACCTGACGGCTTTTTGGGATAAATCCATTTTCTTTTACCGTCTTCATCAACGGTTCCTATAGTGTCTCTAAAACTCTCGTTTGCTACATTACTCATACTACATTATCTTTTTACCTAAATCCAATAATAAAAACCACAGCCCTTGGGGAGGGCTGTGGAAGAAAAATAAAACTAAAACCCTCCAAATGATTATGGAATATTATGAAGTAGTTTCTGGGTCTGTATCATCTTCAGAAACGTTTTCAGTTTCCTCATTCGGAGCAGCTTCTTCGACTGCTGTTTGAACGAACTTCTCTCCTTCGGGCTCTTTAGCGTCTGGTGGATTCGATCCTTGAAGCGACAATATGTAACTTGCTACTTTTGCAATATCACTTGGTGAAATTTGTTGTTTCCAAGGAACCATACCTTTTCCGTCACGTCCACCTTCGCTAATCACGTGGAAGACGTCTTTGATGTCACCTCCCAATATCCAATATTCATCGGTTAAGTTCGGTCCAATACTTCCACCACCATCTGCTTTGTGACATGCCACACAGTTGGCGTCGTAAACGACTTTACCGGCAGCTAAATCGGCAGGATCCGTCAACACAACTACCTGATCTGCTGTCAACAAATCTGGCGCATTCTTTTTATACTCTTCTATTTGTTTTTGAGCGACCTCCATTGCTTTTTCAAGTTCTTGATATTGGTTATCCCCTCCAAACAAATGGTATTTACCTAAATAAATAACCGAGAATATGATGGTTGCATAAAACAAATACACCCACCAAGGTGGCAAATCGTTGTCTAACTCTTTAATTCCGTCGTAATCATGTCCAAGATCAATATCCTTCTCTTCTTCCATGCTTTTTGACTTGGTCAGCACCTTCATCAATTTCTTATAACCTGCTGATTCTGATAACGGCAAGTTTTCCAAACGTTCTTTTTCAGCCCGTTCCTCAGGAGTCATCAATTGATCTAAAATACTGTTCGATGCTTTTGCTACAATTTCAATTGCGATTAGAACCAAAACAACCAAACCTAGTAAAATCAACAAAGATGGATATTCAATTATCGCAGGCTTATCTCCTGAATCGATAAGAAGTTCGATGGTTCCGATGAATAAAAATAATATTAAAGGAACACGTACATATACTGGAAAAAACTTTTTCATAATCTTATTCATTTATGTGATTCTGTTCATTCTCTTGTTCATCCTCTTCTAGGGGCAATCTACTGATCTCACTTATTGTTTCTTTGTTATAAGTAAACACCCAGATTCCTAGTGCAACAAAGAAGATAAAAAAAATGAGCAGGGCAATTATGGGATAGGTGTCTATCCCGATAATCGTCTCCATATTGTGTTTAATAAACTTTAACATAACTCATTATTTTGCTGCTTTAATATCTGTTCCTAAACGTTGCATATAAGCAATCAATGCTGTAATTTCACGTTGACTCATTGGAACGAATTCTTCTCCTCTTTCTTGAGCTGCCTTTTTACTTGCCTCATAAGATCTCACAAAATCGGGATCTGATTTAAGATTTTCTTCAATTCGTTCTCCTTGTTCTTTAATGCTTGCTTGTGCATTAGCCACCTCTTCATCTGTGTAAGGAGCACCCAGTTTCTGAAGTACACGCATTTTAGTTTCAATATTAGAAAAGTCCATTGCCTTATTGTCAAACAACCATTTATATGCCGGCATGATAGACCCTGGTGATGTACTTTGTGGATCGTACATATGGTTGAAATGCCAGTTGTCGTTGTACTTCCCTCCTAATCTATGTAAATCCGGACCTGTACGTTTAGAGCCCCATAAGAACGGATGATCATACACATACTCTCCTGACTTCGAATACTCTCCATATCTTTCTACTTCACTTCTAAACGGACGAATCATCTGTGAATGACAACCTACACATCCTTCACGTATATATAAGTCGCGTCCTTCTAACTCCAATGGTGTATAAGGTTTTACACTTTCAATGGTCGGGATGTTCGATTTCACGACCAATGTTGGTACAATCTGAACGATACCTCCAATCAGAATGGTTATAGTAGCTAAAACAGTTAATTGGATTGGCTTGCGTTCTAACCAAGCGTGAAACCCTTCTCCTTTTAATCTTGATTTAGAAATACGTACCAAAGCTGGAGCTTCTGCATATTCATCTTCAATTGCTTGACCTGCTTTTACAGTTCTATATAAATTGTAAACCAAAACCAAAGCACCTACTACATAAAACGTACCTCCAATAGCGCGCATCACATACATGGGCATGATAGCTGTAACGGTATCTAGAAAGTTACCATACATCAACATTCCATCTGGTCGAAACTCTTTCCACATCATGTGTTGCTGGAAACCGGCTACATATAGAGGAATAGTATAAAGAATGATACCCAAGGTGCCGATCCAGAAATGGAAGTTTGCCAATTTTGTAGAATATAATTCTGTCTTAGTCATTCTAGGAAACAACCAATACACGATGGCAAAAACCATAAATCCATTCCATGCCAACGCCCCTACGTGCACGTGAGCAACAATCCAGTCTGTATAGTGAGCAATAGCATTTACGTTTTTCAATGATAACATTGGACCTTCAAAAGTAGCCATTCCATATCCAGTTAATGCCACAACAAAGAATTTCAAAACAGGGTCCGTACGTACTTTGTCCCATGCTCCTCTTAAAGTCAACAAACCGTTAATCATACCTCCCCATGAAGGAGCCAATAACATTACGGAGAAAACAACCCCAAGGTTTTGTGCCCATTCTGGTAAAGCTGAGTACAGTAAATGGTGAGGACCAGCCCAGATGTATAAGAATATCAAAGACCAGAAATGTATGATAGACAAACGGTAGGAATACACCGGTCGGTTTGCGATCTTAGGCAAATAATAGTACATTAAACCTAAAAAAGGTGTTGTCAAGAAAAATGCCACCGCATTGTGTCCGTACCACCATTGCACTAAAGCATCTTGCACCCCAGCATAAACCGAATAAGATTTTAATCCATGTACAGGCAGCGCTAAACTATTAAAAATATGCAGTACTGCAACGGTAACAAAGGTAGCTAAGTAGAACCAGATAGCCACATACAAATGTCGCTCTCTTCTATTTAATATGGTCATTATCATATTGATACCAAAAACAACCCAAACCACTGCAATGGCAATATCTATAGGCCACTCTAGTTCAGCATACTCTTTTGAAGAGGTATAACCCAATGGTAGAGTCAAAACGGCTGCCACAATAATCAACTGCCATCCCCAAAAATTAATATTGCTTAAAAAATCGCTGTACATCCTAGTTTTTAAAAGACGTTGCAACGAATAATAAACACCCCCAAAGATAGCGTTTCCAACAAACGCAAAAATTACCGCATTGGTATGTAACGGACGTAAACGCCCAAAACTCAACCACGGAATATTATCGGTGATGTTTGGAAAAATAAACATAACTGCTAAAAGCAATCCTACCAGCATTCCAATTACTCCGAAAAGTATAGAAGCATAAAGGAACTTTTTTACAATTTTGTTGTCATAGTAAAATTGTTGTACTTCCATAGTTAATTAATTTGATTCTTGTTCAGTTTCTATTTTCTTTTTTTTCTTTTTTGTTTCTTCATCAAACAACATCCTCACTGAGGGTGTGTATTGGTCATCAAACTGTCCACTTCTTACCGACTTGATAAAAAGATACAGAAAGACACTTGCTACAAATACGCTTATGCATATCAAAATATAGATAACTCCCATACCTAATTTAATTGTTCAAAATTACTGTTTCCCACACATCTAAAATATGATAAATATCAGTTACTTTAATATTTTTTTAAGACTTATTTTTCTTTTATTTTTTTCGCATAAATAGTACTCATCAAAGTCACAAATCCAATAATAGTTGCCGTACTCAACGGCATTATAATCGCTGCTACTAAAGGTGATAGGCGATTTGACAATGCAAACGAAAGCCCCACAACATTATAAGTAATTGCCAATACATAACTCATTTTTATAATATTCATAGCCTTTTTAGCGTAGGTTAAAAAATAATAAAGCCTTGAAAAAGCACTTGCATCTAAAATCGCATCGCTTGCAGGAGTAAACACATTGACATTTTCTGATATTGAAATGCCTACATTGCTTTGCGCCAATGCACCCGCATCATTCAACCCATCACCTATCATCATTACATTTTTACCTTGACCTTGTAATTGACTGATAAATCTTAACTTGTCATCTGGCTTTTGATTAAAAACCATCTCTGTTCCATCAGGAACGAACCGTTCGAGCATTTTCCGCTCTCCGTCGTTGTCACCTGATAAAACATACAAATCATATCCATTTTTGTTTAACAAATCGAACAAGGATCCAATCCCCTTTCTGTATTCATTTTCAAAGATATAAAAACCTTTTACCTCTTCATTTATAGAAATATAAACTTTGGTTTGATTATTCTTTTCACTAGAAAGCAAACCTACCCAACTTGCAGACCCTACTTTAACTCGATTTCCTTTAAAAGTTCCTATAAGTCCTTTACCTGCAACTTCGTCAAAGCCCTCTGGCTTTTCTATTTGTGCTTCGGGCAATAAAGTATATAATCTTCGACTCAATGGATGATTGGATCCACGGATGATATTTTTAACCGCCTCTATTTCTGACACACTCAACTTAGCCCCCTCATAATGAACCTGCTGACCCTGACTTGAGGTCAGTGTTCCTGTTTTATCAAAAACAATAGCATCTACTTTGGATAGTTGCTCAATTACAGCAGTGTTTTTCAAATACAACTTTTGTTTTCCCATCCATCGGATGACATTTCCCCAAGTAAAAGGGGCGGTCAGCGCCAAAGCACAAGGACAAGCCACGATTAAAACAGCCGTGAGAACATTGAACCCGTCATTAAAGCTACTAAAACTCCAGCCAATAAACCCAATCAACGCAATGGTCAATAGAGCAGGCGTAAAAATTCGACTGGCTCGGTCGGTAATCGTTTTTACTTTTTGAGTGTTTTTCTTTTCAAAAACGTCGTTACTCCACAACTGTGTTAAATAGCTTTGTGAAACACCTCCTATGGCTTCCACCAAAACAGCGTTTCCAACTTGCTTTCCTCCTGCAAAAATTTTTTTGCCTGATTTTTTTTCTACAGGAACCGCTTCACCTGTCACAAAACTATAATCGATAAATGCTGTATCAGAAATCAAAACAGAATCAACTGGAATTAATTCTTCATTACGAATCAATAAACGATCGCCTTTTTCAATTTCATACACCTGAATTGGAACTTCTATTTCATCTTTAATTTTCGTTACAGCAATTGGAAAATAGGATTTATAATCACGTTCAAACGATAAAAAGTTGTACGTTGTCTGCTGAATCAATTTACCTGAGAGCATAAAAAAGACCAAGCCACACATACTGTCTAAAAAACCAGATCCATCTTGAAAAAAAATATCTACTACACTTCTAAGAAACATCACGATAATTCCAAGTGCCATCGGAATATCTATATTATAAGTCCTAGTCCTTATACTGTGATAAGCTGATATGTAATATGGAGTAGCAGAATATAAAAATACCGGCAGCGCCAACACCACATTAAAGTATCTGAAAAAATCCTGATATTTAACCATCCAAAAGTCTTCAGAATTAAAATATTCATTGGAATATTCAGGAAAAGACAACAACATAATATTACCAAATCCAAAAAACGCAATTCCTATCTTGTAAAGCAAACTACGATCAATTAATTTTGGTTTGGCATCAAAATTTTCTAAACTTATATAGGGTTCATATCCAATAGAAGAAAGTAAAAGCACCAATTCTTTCAAACTGATTTTATCGCTATTGTAAGTAATTGTTACTTTTTTTTGAGAAAAAACTACCTGAGACTGTGATATTCCAGAATGCAGCGCGTTCATGTTTTCCAAAATCCAAATACAGGAACTACAGTGTATATGAGGAATATACAACCGAACAATTTGTATATTATCCTCTTCAAAATCCAAAAGTTTGGAAACGATGTCGGTATTGTCAAGATAATTATATTTCGACAAGACCTCCTTGGGGCTCGCTCCTGGATTCTTTTCAAAATCATAATATGTAGTCAATCCGTTTTCAGAAAAAAGTTCATAAACCGTTCGACACCCTTGACAACAGAATTTCTTATCATCAAAAACGATTTTTTCTTTTTCTTCGACTGAATCTCCGCAGTGATAACAGTTTGACATCCTCTTAAAAAAATTTGCTTTATACCTTTTGCAAAATTCGAAAAATAAATCCCCAAAAAGACTGATATTTATCATATAATTTTTATATTTGTATAGGAAATTAAAACTAAATAAAATGGGCAAATGTGAGCAGTGTATCGTTAGAGAATTAAGCTCGCTAAAAGCATTATCCAAAGGGGAATTACTTCAACTTTCAAGACATAAAAACTCATTGAATATAAAGAAAGGTGAAGTCATTTTTAGCGAGGGTGATATGATTAACGGAGTTTATTGCATTAAAGAGGGAACATGTAAAATGGTAAAAATGAACTCCAACGGAAAAGATACTATTTTAAAACTAATCAGCAGAGGTAGTCTTTTAGGGCAAGATTCCATGTTGACTGATAAAAAAGCTTCATTGAGTGCTGTTGCAGTTGAAGACATGAAAATTTGTTTTATTCCAAAATCAGAAGTTTTAGGTTTTATTAATGAAAACAACAAGTTTTCTTTTGAAATTGCCAAAGATGTTTGCACTCAATTGGACGAAGCTAATAACATCGCTGCCATCCACGCTCATAAAACTGTCAAAGAACGTCTGGCACACGTGTTGATTGATCTTTTTCAGTCAAATGGCGCTGATGATACTGGCGTTTTGAACCTACAACTCAGTCGCGAAGAAATTGCAAATATGGTTGGAACAGCCACTGAAAGCTGCATTCGACTTTTGTCTGAATTAAAAAAATCAGGACATATTGATTTGAACGGAAAAAAAATCAGAATAATTGATTTAAAAGGATTGAAAAATATGACGCAATAGATGATGCATGGCTTGCATATATCGGGTTTTAGTTTCATTTTAAATTCGTTTTATTATCATTATAAAAGCATTTTAACCTTCTCCTACAAAGCCTTTTTGACCGTGTAGGAGTAAAAATGTATAGCTTCAATGCGCTACAAAAATCTAAATAAATTGGGGTCGGGCTTGACAACATTGTCTGAAAAACCTAGCCTGTATTAGAAAGAGACGGGTTTTTTATTATATTTCGTCTTTTAAAACCAACCTCTTATGAAGTTTTATTTGTCAATAAGCTTTCTTCTTTTAATGGTAAATGCATCATCAGCCCAAACTATAGACGAGCAAAAAATGTTTCTAAAAACCATTTCAAATCATAATGAAAATGGAATAATTCCTTATATCAAAGAAAGATATAGTTATGATTTAGCAAGTATTCTTAAACATCGTTCGTTGGATTTATCCCCAAAAAACATCCATGAAATCCTTGAAAACAATCAACAAATTACTTTAGAAAGCGTCCACTTTTCTCCAATGGATTCTTTGACTTTCATCATTGTAAAACAAGATAGTGTTTTTAACTATCTTCAGAAAATCACTTTACATAAGTCTGAAAAGAGACGGTATTTCCACGAACGAAATGACATTGAGTCCATGAAGAAGATCGACCAGTTTTTTTATCATTATGTATATGGTTTTGGAATACCTCTTTATTTTAACAATAATCAATCGTGCTTAATACAAAGTATCGAATATTGTGGAGGTTGCGGAGTAACAAAAATTTCTGTCTTCAATAAAATTGAAAACGACTGGGAATTGGTAAAATCAGAAATCACAGGAGAATTTTAAAATGAAGAAACCTCTTTTCTAAAATCGATTCACTAACTTAGCATTTCAACTAAATTTTTGTTCATGAAAACTTTATTTTACAACATAAAAGAATTAATACAAGTTCGAGAAAACAACAATTCCATTCTCAAAGGAGCTGAGATGAGAGAATTACCTTCTATAAAAAATGCTTTTCTACTCATTGAAGATGACGTAATAATTGATTACGGATCTATGGAAAATGCTCCTCAATCGTATGACAAAGCAATAGATGTTTCGGGCAAAATGATTTCCCCAAGCTGGGTTGACAGCCATACACATATTGTTTATGCTGGAAATAGGGAACAGGAATTTGTGGACAGAATCAACGGGTTGAGCTATGATGAAATTTATCAACGTGGCGGTGGTATTTTAAATTCGGTTGAAAAACTTCGAACCGCTTCAGAAGATGAACTTTATCAAGACGCTTCCTCTCGATTGCAAGAATTAATCTCACAAGGAACAGGTGTTATTGAAATAAAATCAGGATATGGTCTAGATTTAGACTCTGAATTAAAAATGCTTCGTGTCATCAAGCGATTAAAAGAAAGCCATCAAGTAGCAGTTAAAGCAACTTTTTTAGGCGCACATGCTGTTCCAAAAGAATTCAAAAACAATCAAAGTGGTTTTGTGGATGAAATTTGCAATAAAATGTTGCCAGAAATTGCTATATCAGGCTTGGCCGATTACGTAGATGCTTTTTTAGAAACTGGATATTTCTCAACAAATGAAACACAGAAAATCATAAGGGCTGCTACAAAATACGGCCTAAAATCAAAAATACATGTCAATCAATTCTCCGCCATCGGTGGAATTGAGATGTGTGTCAATGAAAATGTTTTGTCTGTAGATCATTTAGAGATTGTAACAGATCAAGACGTCGAAAATTTGAAAAAAGGGATCACGATCCCCGTAGCATTACCTACTTGTTCATATTTCCTATCGATTCCTTACACGCCGGCACGGAAACTATTGAATGCAAATTTACCTTTAGTCATTGCGTCGGACTATAATCCTGGAACAACGCCAAGTGGAAATATGAATTTCGTGGTAGCAACAGCTTGCATCAAGATGAAATTAACGCCTGAAGAGGCTATCAACGCAGCAACTCTCAACGCTGCCTACGCACTAGAATTACAAGATGATTACGGAAGTATTACCAAGGGAAAAAAAGCCTCTTTTTTCATCACAAAACCAATACATTCCATTTATGCTATTCCTTATAATTTTGGAAGCAATTTGATTGAAGAAGTTTACTTAAACGGAAATAAACAATAAAAAACACACCGGAATAAATCATTATTCCGGTGTGAAAAAATAGTTATGAAAAAGATTTTATACATCGACTCACATCGATTTATATTTACCTAAGTACAAAATTACAAAATATTAAATTAATTATCAACAATATAAAACCGAGTATCGATGTTAAATATTTCCAATTTAAATCGCAAGTCTTGATTTTATTGAGCTTTTAATGCTTTTGAAAATGAAAAATTTTAAATACTTTAACATAGAAGAATTAAATAGACTTTTATCCACTCGCAAAGGCGAAACCAAATTGGGTGAAAAAGTAACAATTCCTTCTCCAAACACCTTGGATTTTGCTCAAATACTTGAGAAGGACAAGGCAAATTACGTAATTTATGGAATCAAGGAGTTCGCTGGGGTTAAAGCGAATTTCGGAGCAATAGGTAAAACACATAGTTGGGATGCCTTTTTGAGCTCATTCCTCAACATTCAAAATTCCAAGCTCTTAAAAGGTAAAAAAATCCTCATCTTAGGTTGCCTTGACTATGATATTTATACTGACGAAATTGCCAACTGCAATCCGAATCATAAAGAAGAGCGAAAACGTCTGAATCAAATTGTCGATGAAATTGACAAAGAGGTCACCCAACTCAATACTTTGATTCACCTATCAGGAAAAACACCCATTGTAATTGGCGGTGGTCACAATAACTCCTACGGCAATATTAAAGGCTTGGCTTTGGCAAAAAACAAGGCAATAAACGTGATCAATTTTGATGCACATACCGACTTTAGAGCTCTGGGAGGTCGTCATAGCGGCAACGGCTTTTCTTATGCCTTTAACGAAGGTTTTTTAAAAAATTATTGCGCATTTGGTGTACATGAAAACTATCTAAACAATTGGATGATAAAACAATTCGAAAACCATTGCGAACGACTAAAGATGTTTACTTTTGAAGAAATGAAAGTGCGTTTTGAAAAAGACTTCTCAACGGCGATGAATCGTGCATTCTCACAAATCAAAGCTACCAAATATGGGATTGAGGTCGATGTCGATGCTATAGAAAACGTGGCCAGTAGCGCCATGTCACCCAACGGATTCTCAACCACAGAGGCTCGGCAATTTGTTCATCTAATCGCCAATCATCCAAATGCAAGCTACTTGCACCTTTGCGAAGGTTCTCCCGACCGTAGCTCCATGCCCATAAACATGTTGGGCAAACTGCTTTCATATTTGGTTTCAGATTTCATTAAGGCTAAAAATAATTGTAAAAAATTCAGTAACTAACCCTATGCAGTTATCTGTCATCATATTGAATTACAACGTAAAATACTTTTTGGAGACTTGTATAAAAAGTGTTCAAAAAGCTCTTCAAAACATTGAAGGAGAAATCATCGTAATCGACAACGCATCCACAGATGGTTCAAAAGAAATGATGCACAAGCAATTTCCTGAAATTTTATATTTGTTTCAAAATGAAAACTTAGGCTTCCCAAAGGGCAATAATATAGGAGTCGCACATGCGAAAGGTGAGTTTATTTGTATCCTCAACCCTGATACAATTGTGCCAGAAGATTGTTTTGAAATCTTATTACATGATTACGAAACTCTTGATAACCCTGGTATTATTGGGTGCAAATTGATAGATGGCTCTGGACAATTTCTCGCAGAAAGCAAACGAGGTATTCCAACCCCTTGGGTAGCATTAACAAAAGTTTTGGGGTTGTACAAACTCTTTCCAAACAATAAATTATTCAATAGGTATTATGCGCAACACCTTGATGAAAATCAATCAGGTCAAGTTTCCATATTAGTAGGAGCATTTATGCTTTTAAAGAGAAAACTTTATATAGAAATAGGCGGCTTTGACGAAGGTTGTTTTATGTATTCCGACGATATTGACCTGTCTTATTCAGCTCTTAAAAAAGGATTTAACAATTATTACATCCCAAAAACAACGGTTATTCACTTTAAAGGCGAAAGTACTCTGAAAGACGGCACTTATATGAAGCGTTTTAAAGAAGCCATGCAATTCTTTTATACTAAACACTATAAGTCTTCATGGCTTTTCAATGTGTTTATGAACTTTGGCATTGCACTTTTCGCTTTAAAAAAGACCAACGAAAAACCAAAAAAAGACCAGACTCCCGAACATTATATTTTATTAAGCCCAAGTCAGAAAATGCATCAAAGATTACAAACCAAAATCTCTAGTGCTGTTGATATAGCTCAATTTTTAGAGGATGTTCGCGTTTTAAATAGAGAACATAAAACAATCGAAGTTTTAATAGACGGCGAACTAATCAGCTTCAAAGACTACATCCGTTTCATTGAACAAAACAAAAACAAAAATAAAACATTTAAAATCCGGGCCGCTAAAAGTGATTTTTATATCGGGAGTAATCACAAAAACGACAAAGGTGAAGTTTTATTGTTTTAGCATTTTTAACACCTCTGCACTCAATAATTCATCGAAAAAAGACCTACACACACAATCTTAATCAAAAATAATTCTTAAAAACAAACGAAACAACGCATTAAAAAACAATTAAACTACAATTATTTTTATTTTATAGTTAGATTACACCTAAAAATTACTATTTTTGTAAAACTTTAATCTAAACACAATTCGTTAATAGAAATATGGCAAAGTTTGAATTAAAACTACCCAAGATGGGGGAAAGTGTTGCAGAAGCAACGATTACTAATTGGGTAAAAAGCGTTGGAGATACTGTAGAACAGGACGAAACGATTGTTGAAGTAGCTACCGATAAAGTTGATAGTGAAGTACCGACAGAAGTTGGTGGAAAAATAGTTGAGATTTTATTTCAAAAAGACGATGTTGTTCAAGTAGGACAGACCATTGCAATTATTGAAACCGAAGGCACTGCTACCGAAGTTTCTGTTAACTCAGCAAATGAAGCTGCACCAACTGTAGCTGCAGAGCAAGCTGTGGTCCAAGCTCAACAAACTGTAGCAGCTCCAGACTTTACCACTTCAGATAAGTTTTTCTCTCCTTTAGTGAAAAGTATTGCCAAAGAAGAAGGCATTTCTGTAACCGAGCTGGAAACAATTAATGGAACAGGCAAAGACGGGCGCGTCACCAAATCAGATATTTTGGATTATGTAAAAAACCGAGGTGCACAAAAAAATGTCGCTCCGGAAGTGTCAAAACCAACAGCTGCTCCGGCAACCAAAGCTGCCCCTATTTCTGTAAACGGTCAAGACGAAATCATAGAAATGGATCGTATGCGTAAAATGATTGCACACCATATGATTCAATCAATTCAAACTTCAGCACACGTTCAGTCGTTTATTGAAGTTGATGTAACTAATATCGTTAAATGGAGAAATAAAGTTAAAGACTCTTTCCAGAAACGCGAAGGTGAAAAATTGACTTTCACCCCAATATTTATGGAAGCTGTTGCCAAAGCATTGCGTGATTTTCCAATGATGAACATCTCTGTAGATGGTGATCATATCATCAAAAAAAGAAACATCAATTTGGGAATGGCAGCTGCATTACCTAACGGGAACTTGATTGTTCCAGTAATTAGAAATGCGGATCAACTTAATATTGTCGGAATGGCAAAAGCCGTAAATGACTTGGCAAATCGTGCACGAACTGGCAAATTAAAACCAGACGACACACAAGGTGGAACTTATACCGTTACTAATGTTGGAACTTTTGGATCTGTTTTCGGAACACCAATTATTAATCAACCTCAAGTTGGTATTTTAGCTTTAGGTGCGATTCGGAAAGTTCCCGCTGTGATTGAAACACCCGAAGGCGATTTTATTGGAATACGTCACAAAATGTTTTTATCACACTCATATGATCACAGAGTGGTTGATGGCTCTTTAGGTGGTCAATTCGTACAAAGAGTTGCACAATACTTGGAAGCTTTTGACGTGAACAGAGATGTGTAAGCTCTCTCTTGCAGACATAAAAAAACCGAAGTTTATAGAACTTCGGTTTTTTTATATAACTGTTTCAGAAAATTACATCTTTTTGAACTTAAATGTTACTTCATCTAAATAATCAACTTCTTCAAAAGTGTATTCTTCAGAAGTAAACAAATGTAGATCAGTTGAATCTAGCATCAGGATAGAAAAAGTCTGAGGCTCATTATTAATCGTAATAGTTACACTGTCACCATCTTTAGCGTACGTACCAGTGTGCGAATCTACAACTGTATTACCTTCTTCATCTTCATTCTCTGCATAAAACTCTACGGTATTGTCGGCTTTAAAGTCAAACTGCATAACCAATAAACCTTCAACGGAAATATCTTCCATCTCTAGATAAACCTCTTCATTTGCAGTAAACTTCATGTCCATAGTCTTCAAATCCCATTTACCTACGATAGGATCATGTACTACTGGAGTGTTATCGTCACTTGAACAAGATGCCAAACCAAATAGACCAATTGTTCCGATGAACAAATACGAATAAATACGTTTCATTTTAATTTTTTTTTAAATGTTATATTTTCTGTAAATATACATTAAAAAATCATTAATTAAAATAGAGCCATTTTAAATTACATTAAAAAACCAATCAAAACACCCAATAAAATAGACAAAAGTTTTGCTGAATTAAATTTATGACCTTCGCTGCTTTCAAAAATAATCGTGGAGGAAATATGAAATAAAATACCTATGACAAAGGCGGAAATTTCAGCGTAATAATTAATCAGAAAAGGAATGGAATTAGAAATTAAAGTTCCTAAAGGTGTCATCAAAGCAAATAAAATCATAAACAATAAAACAATATTTCGATTCAATCCGCCTTGAATAAAAAACAAGGTCAAAATCATAGAAATAGGAAAATGATGAACAGCAATTCCCAGTGCCAAATGTTGATGTTGACTGATAGGCAAACCTTCAAAAAGTGCGTGTAAACACAAACTTATAAACAACAACCAAGGCAAATTCGTCATTTTATCATTGACATGAACATGTCCATGCTCGGCACCTTTGGAGAAATATTCCAAAATAATCTGAAATACAATACCCAACATTATGAATAGTCCGATGGTTTTCATGCCACCATGACCATGTTCATGATTATGGTGGTGATGAGAAAGCTGCGCATGCATTGCTGAAGACTGTAAAACATGTTCGTACACTTCAGGCAATAAATGAGACACCGTCATTGTTAATAGAAAAGCGCCACTAAACGCCAAAAGTAATTTGATTATTCTTTTATTCTGAGGCTGAATCCATACTGCAACCAAGTATCCCAAGATCACAGATAAAAAAGGAAGAAAATAAGCTTGCATTATTTAAAAACCATAATTAATCGATCCGATTCTTCTACGTCAAACTTTTGCAAACGATAATTTCCAAAAGTGTCCAACATATAAATCCCTAATTGATCCATCATCTCCTCAAAATCTTCTTTTGAAAAAGCACGAACGCGCTCTGTAAAATCATACGCAGCTCCATCATGCTCAAATTGAATATTTTTTAGGATAGCTCCCTTTTCAACCCATCTTTTAATATGAAAATCAATACCATCAACGATTTTGTGTTCTTCAGGAATCAAGTGTTTTATTACTTTTTTAGCATTCATAAAATCCAAGACAGCCAACCCGTAATCATTAAGACTATCATGAATGACTTGAAGTGTTTTTAGGTGATCATCGTCATTTGGAAAGTAGCCAAAGCTTGTAAATAAATTAAAAACTGCATCAAATTTCTCACCCATTGGCATTCTCATGTCTTTCACTTCAAACTTCAACAGCTCATTCTCGTGTCGTTTTGCGGCTTGAATACTGCTTTCGGAAAGGTCAACGCCCAAAACTTCATAACCTAAGCGGTTTAAATAAACAGAGTGTCTCCCTCTACCACACGCCAAATCCAATACTTTTGAGCCCTCGGCAAGGTTGAGGTATTGAGTCATATTATCAATAAACAACTGAGCCTCTTGATAATCTCTATCTTTATATAAAATGGGATAAAAAGGCGTGTTAAACCAATCCGCGTACCAATTTTTTTTCGTTTCTTGCATAGTAGTTTTATTCTGAATGCAAAAATACGCTATTTTTGCAAAATAACATCAAAATTATCGTTCCTGATATAAAGGAATTGTCTATGGAAAACTTTAAAATGGTTGCCAAAACCTTCTTTGGCTTTGAAGAAATATTAGCAACAGAATTAACTAAACTGGGAGCACAAGGTGTAGAGTCAGGCACTCGAATGGTCAGCTTTTACGGCGACAAAGGCTTTATGTATAAGGCAAATTTGGCGCTAAGAACCGCTTTAAAAATCTTAAAACCTATCAAACAATTTAAGGTTTTCAACGAAAAAAGCTTGTATCTAGGAATCAAAAGTATCAATTGGTCGGATTATTTAAAAGTAAATCAATCCTTTGTTATTGACACCACTGTTTTTTCTGATTACTTTAATCATTCGCAGTTTGTTGCTTTAAAAAGTAAAGACGCCATTGTAGATCAATTCAAAGAGGCATACAACGAGCGTCCAAATATTGATAAAGACCACCCTGATCTACGAATCAATGTCCATATACAGAAAGACCTTTGTACGGTTTCATTGGATACTTCAGGTGCTTCACTGCATCATCGTGGCTATCGGACAGCGACCAACATCGCTCCTATTAATGAAGTTTTAGCAGCTGGCATCTTAATAATGAGTGGCTGGGAAGGACAATCTGATTTTTTAGATCCGATGTGTGGTTCTGGAACTTTTTTGGTTGAAGCTGCCATGATTGCCTGCAATATTCCACCCAATATCAACCGGAGAGAGTTTGCTTTTGAAAAATGGAACGACTGGGACAATGATTTGTTTGAGAAAGTAGAAAGCTCTTTATTAAACAAAATAAAAGAATTCCATTTTGATATTACAGGTTACGACAAAGCGCCTTCTGCGGTTTCTAAAGCCAAAGACAACATACGAAATGCCAATCTGGAGGACTATATTAAGGTGGAGCAAAAAAACTTTTTTGAATCACAAAAGGAAACCGAACGCCACCTACATATAGTTTTTAATCCGCCCTATGGCGAGCGTTTAGACATAGATTTAGAGCGTTTTTACAGAGAAATTGGGGACACATTGAAACAAAATTACCCTGGAACAGAAGCCTGGTTCATTACTGGAAACCTTGACGCTTTAAAGTTTATAGGGCTTAAACCTTCGAGAAGAATTAAATTATTTAACGGAAAATTGGAGTCGCGTTTAGTTAAATACCAAATGTATGCGGGTAGTAAACGCACCAAATTTCAAAACAAAAATCATTATGAATAAAACCACTAAAGTATATTTAATTCAATTTCTGTGTTTTGCAGTATTGTTTTTAACATTTCGATTTTTGATTACTCATTTCGAATTATTCTCGGGAATTTGGGCACCCATAGTCAGTGGTGTAACTACTATTTTTTTAGCTCCTCAATTCAAAGTTTTTAAAATCGACGGAAAAGAAACGGTTTTTATGGCGTGGGTTTTTAGTAAAAAGGGAAAACCGATAAATTGGTTGTGATTAGTGAAAAGCCAATAGTGAAATAATAAAACGTGGATATTTCAAGTATTATCCACGTTTTCTATCT
>Ga0209075_1000851_pt1 | contig 29460 bp, 24 predicted proteins | sample Stecom2011_FD_187523 | JGI IMG/M metagenome (GOLD analysis project Ga0209075, IMG submission 187523) | Agricultural soil microbial communities from Utah to study Nitrogen management - Steer compost 2011 (SPAdes) (version 2) | ecosystem: Environmental > Terrestrial > Soil > Agricultural land...
GTTCGGCGTGGCGCCTTTCAGACCGAAGTAAAGGACGAGCAGCGACATGCTGAAGCGCTTGCGCCGCAGCGCCCGGGACTGCAATATGAAGATCTGCATGAGGCGTCCACCTTCCGACCGGAGCATGAGATCGCGGGAACCAGCGATCTGAAAACGGCCTCGCTGTTTCGGGCCTCAGTACAGATCGGTGCCCTGGCGGCGGGCGCCGGCGAGCCGGTGGTCAGCACGCTGGAAACCTTTGCCAGTGAACTAGGGCAGGCCTTCCAGCTGTTCGATGATCTGAATGACAACAACCCCCATACCGGGAAGGACAGGGGGCAGGACCAGGGCAAGGTAACGCTTCTGACGTTATTGGGGGAGCAGGGTGCTTGCGAACGTCTGGCGATTCATCTTCAAAAGGCTGACCGCCTTCTGGGTAGGGTGTATGGCCCGGATCAGGCGGTGCGCTGCTATGTGAAAAGTCTTTTTACCTGTCTAGAAGCGGGCCTACCAACTGGCGTTGGCGGAAGGCGAGCCCTTGCTAAAGGACCCGGAGTGGCAGTCTAGAGCAATTGGTTGGAATCCAGGCCGCCGATAAACAATGTAAGCGTTTTTCAGAAGGGTATTTTTACCCCATCCTTAAAGAAATCTGCCTGACGAAGTTCCAGCAACGTACTGCTACCCGTACAAAAGCAGGCAATGCGTAATTGTTGGCTCAAAATTTCAAAGTGTTCGATCACTTCTTCGCTGGACGCCAGGGCACTGGTGAGCACCGCGGCGGCTTGGCCGACGAGATCGGCCCCCAATCGGATGGCCTTGGCGGCATCAATGCCGTCCCGGATGCCGCCCGAGGCGATCAGGGGGATTTCAGGCAGGGCCTGGCGCACTTCGACAATGGCCTGGGGCGTGGGAATGCCCCAGTTGCCAAATGCTTTGGCAATGGCTTTTTCCGCCGGAGTGGTGGCACGCTCGGCTTCTACTAATGCCCAACTGGTGCCGCCGCTGCCAGCCACATCGATGACGGAAACGCCGGCATCAACCAGGACTTTCGCATTGGAAGCAGAGATTCCGGCGCCGACTTCCTTGGCCACAATGGGAACCCCCAGTTTTGAGGCGACTTCTTCAATGGCGTTTAAAATGCCCCGCCAATCCCGATCGCCTTGAGGCTGGACTGCTTCCTGGAGCGGATTGAGGTGGATGATCAGGGCATCGGCCTCAATCATTTCCACGGCTCGACGTGCCCAATCAAGTCCGTTATCGCGCAGTTGAACGGCGCCGATATTCGCCAGAATTGGAATCGTCGGGGCAAATTGCCGCAGTTCCCGAGTCAGACCCTGATTGGCCGGTGTTTCCAGGGCCACCCGTTGGGAGCCTACTGCGAGGGCGATGCCCAGACGTTCCGCGGCCTCGGCCAAGTGCTGGTTGATGGTTGCTGCCCGTAGCGCACCACCGGTCATGGAGCTGATCAGGAAAGGCGCTTTCAAGGGCTTGCCAAACAGTTCAGTTTGGAGGCTGATCTGATCCAGATGAAGCTCCGGCAAGGCGCAATGAGAAAACCGATAACGTGAAAACTCTTCTGATACAGAGTTCAGAGGTTGCTCTGCGCGTAGCAGAATATCCAGGTGGTCGTTCTTGCGACGGACCAGTTCTTCATGCGCCATGAGGGGCTCCTTAGACGTACAGCAAACGGGCGTCTACGGCCAACGAAGGCCAAGTTTACAGGGACACATTCAAGTGTATGGTTCGATTGCCTTCTTGATGAGGGAAGCGGCCTACCGCTCTACGAGAACCAGGGCGGCCAAGTATACCCGTTTCCGCTGATGAAAGGGGGAAAGGCCGGGTCAGGCCCGGCCTAATGGGGTTAGAACAAGTGGCTGTAATCGGACTCCAGCTGGTCGAAGTTCAAGCTGCCAATAAAGCGGGAGAAGCTCATCCAGGCGCCCAGTCCTTTCAGGTCTTGAAAGTGGGGTGGAATAAATTTCGGTGGCACCACAATGCCTTCTGCTGCCAGTTCGGTGTAAAGGGGCAGGTCTTCCAACATAATCTTGCCGCAGAACAGCAGAGGAAGCTGCTCCACCTTGCTGCGCGCAAAGGCCAGTCTCAGGTAGTTGTAGCCCAGGATAAAACCTTTGATATAGGCAATATCCTTGGTAAAGGGTGGCAACTCCGGCGTGCTACCGCGGAAGACGCGGGACACCAGGTTCCAGGCGGCGTCATCATCCACGCCTCGTTCCCGAATGTAGTGGAACACTTCGTGAAAACTTGCGCCGTTTTCCGCCAGGGTAATGGCCCGTACCCGGTTGATCAGCTTGTTAAGGCGGCTCGGGCTGGAGCGCAGGGTCAGAATTTCCGTCAGCACCGCCAGGCCTTCCTGGGTAATGACCACCGAGGGCGGCCCTTTGCTGAGAAAGGTACAGTAGGGCTGGGCCATGCCGTTGAGGGTGGTACCCAGGTGAACCCAGCCTTCGTGGACTTCCAGTACGTCAATGTCCTGCTGGGAGAACATGGCGTCCTTGTTGATCTTGATGTAATCGGTGCCGGCGGCCGCATCGGCGGCGATGCCGTCAGACAGGATGACCCGGATGCCGGCATTGGGAAACAGCGGCGTTAGGCGTTCATTGAGGATGTCCACCGCGTCCTGGGCGCTGAGGGTCTTGGCGGACTCCTGCATGGACTGTTGCTGCAGGAGGTTGGCCAGGGTCGACTCCATCATTTCACCCAGTTCAGCGAGCGACGGGTCGCCCGCATGGAAAACCTCGGAAGCAGAGCCGTAGAGCTGCTGGGACAGGTCACTGAACTCTAGCGTACCCCGGGCTTCCAGCATGCGCACCACCATCTGATACTCCCGGCAGATGCGGCGCATGATTTGGCTTAAAGGATTGAGCTGGCCGATCTTGCGGCTGATTTCCCGTTCGATGTCATGGAACTCGGCCTTTTTCTCGGCCGGGTTGAACCCTAATGGATTGGTTTGGGCGTAATAGTCCTTGTCGATAGGGGGCAATTGGGTGAAGTTGCTGGCAAAGAAGGCTTCCTTCACGCTTTTGTCCCACTTGATGGCGTCCAGAATGCGGATTGGCTTCTGAGCCTCAACGATACGGTCGGAAAGCGCCTTGATATTGGTGAGATATGCTTCATTGTTCTTGGACATACGGCTTCTCTTAGGCATCGGGACAACCCCGCTGACCTGCCAGCGGGTGGTTCTTAAGATCCTTGGTTACACGGAACGCTTTTTCTCGAGGCGGCGCAGAAAGTCCTCCATAATGATCCGATACAGTTCGTCGCCCAGGTATTTGTCTTCAATGCCTGAATCCACGTTTGGATTATCGTTTACTTCAATCACGTAGGCTTTGCCATCTTTTTCTTTCAAGTCCACGCCATAAAGCCCGTCGCCAATATGTTTAGCGGCAGCAAGGGCCGTGGACAGGATACGCTTAGGCACTTCGTAGGTGGGCAAGGTATCGAAGTGTCCCGCCACGGTTTTGCCGGAGGCGTGGTTGTAGATTTGCCAGTGATTCTTGGCCATGTAATAGCGACAGGCAAAAATCGCCTTGTGGTTGAGAATGCCAATTCGCCAATCGAAATCCGTATAAAGGTATTCCTGAACCAATAGCAGGGCAGATTGCTTCAGCAGCTGGTCGGCTTTTGCTTGGAAATCTTCGGCTTTTTCGACGCGCAGCACCCCCCTTGAAAAGGAGCCATCGGGAATCTTCAGCACCGCCGGAAACCCCACCTCTTGAGCCACCAGATCAATGGCGTTTTTCTGATCGCGGGTAATGATGATGGTTTTGGGGGAGGGGATCTTGTGGGTCCGCAGCAAGTCCGCCAAGTAAATCTTGTTGGTACAACGCATAATCGAGGTGGGGTCATCGATCACGATCATGCTTTCGGACTCGGCCTTTTTGGCAAACCGGAAGGTGTGATCGGTCAGCGAGGTGGTCTCCCGAATAAAGAGTGCGTCGTACTCGGCCAGGCGTACGTAGTCCTTTTTCTCGATAAGATCCACGTCAATGCCCAGTTGACGACCGGCACGGATGAACTTCTTGAGCGCGCTGGTGTTGCTCGGTGCCATGGCCTCATTGGGGTTGTGCAAGATCGCCAGGTCATAGCGATACTTTTTCTTCAGCCGTGGCTTGCGCCAGATCTTTTTGCTGTAGGTGTCGAAGGCGTTGGCAAACTGGGTCTCCTCATCTTCGTTCAGGTTTTGCAGGGAGACGGCCTTGATGGAGTCGATCAGCCATTTGTCATGACGGCTGAACTGCACTTCGAGGATGGGTGCCGGGAAAGACTCAAACAGTTGGCGCGCCCATTCCTTGAGCCGGTCGATGGGGGTGGTGCCAAAGAAAATTTTGGTGGTTAACTGGGGACTAGCCTGGGGAGACGTTTGATAGATACTGTCGAGGGCCTTGTTCAGCTCATCCAGGTCCAGGCTGTAGAGGGCCTTGGAGCGCAGGTTGTTGATGGTTTTGACCGACGGGATGACATGATGGCCCCGGGCCTCGGCCAGCAAGGAGCAGTAGTAGCCGTAGCGCAGGTAACTGTAGCTTTTACAGAGGTTGATGACTTGGGTACGAGCCTCCTTATTATCGTCTGGTAATTCCAGGTACTCCTGGAACGTCATCAGATCTTCGGTAGGGTAGTAGGCAGTCCAGTCTTTTTTCTGATCGACGACGACGATTAGGCGACTCATTGAGTATCTTTAAACCTTTATCCTTGCGTATTCTGAGATTGGGTATGTGTTCTTGCCATGGACATGACAAACTAGGAGTTGCGAATTGGCCTGGGCAATTAGGAGGCTCTTTTGATCTGGCCAAGATCAAAAGAGCATTCGCTATAACATGAATAATTTATAGCACTATCCTTGCAGGGCAATGCTATGGCCAGGCTCAATGAGAGTATAAACATATCGCCGGGAACAGTGACTATGAGTGCCGTTAATGTTAGGCGGGCAGAAAAGTCAGACCTTGACCAATTGGTAGCCCTGGAGATGCGCTGCTTTGCCGGTGACCGATTAAATCGTAGAAATTTCAAATACATGCTTACCAAGGCCCACGGCCAGTTGTGGGTCGCCGAAGACGAAAACGGCCTGTTAGGATATGTACTGATACTCTTTCATCGGGGAACCAGCCTGGCTCGGCTGTACTCCATCGCCATTGATGTTGCGGCCCAGGGCAAGGGGCTGGCGGATCTGTTGATGGAGCAGGCGGAACACAGCGCCAAGGAGACAGGCTGTGTCTACATGCGCCTGGAGGTGCGGGAGGATAACACCCGGGCCGTGCGGTTGTATGAACGGCGAGGCTATCGCTACTTTGGCAGGATCCCTGATTACTACGAAGACGGCTGTGCCGCCCTGCGCTATGAAAAGGCGCTCAAGGTAAAGCCCCCTGACAACCGCATCAATGTGCCTTATTACGCCCAAACGACGGAATTCACCTGTGGGCCGTCGGCCTTGATGATGGCCATGCGCTCCCTTGATCCGCAGTTTCCCTTGGATCGTAACCAGGAATTAAGGATCTGGCGGGAGGCGACCACCATCTTTATGACCTCCGGCCATGGTGGCTGTGGCCCTCATGGCTTGGCCCTGGCCGCTTGGCGGCGGGGCTTTTGGGTGAAGCTTTTTATTAGCCAGGAAGGGCCTTTATTTGTGGAAGGCGTGCGCAGCGACAATAAAAAGGAAGTGTTGGCGCTGGTGCATGAAGAGTTCGAGCAGGAACTGGAAAAGACCGATGTGGAGATCCACAAGCGCGGCGTCAGCAGTGCCGATATCCAGTCCTGCCTGACGGAAGGCGGTGTGCCCATCGTGCTGATCAGCACCTACCAATTTAACCGGGTCAAGGCGCCCCATTGGGTGGTGGTAACCGCCCTGGACGACCGTTTCGTCTATATCAATGACCCGGAGATCGACGAGGAAACCTTTCGGCTGGAAACAGACAACATCAACTTGCCCATTCCCCGTCAACACTTTGATGCCATGGCCAAGTTTGGCCAGACCCGTCTGCGTACCGCGGTGCTGATCTATGGCCGGACCAAGGACGAGGCCACGGAAAGCAACCTGCTGCAGAGCGGGCCTCGGGTAGCCGCTGGAGACGCTGGCTGAGCCAAAGCGTTTGGCCGCTAAACCACCATGGCCCATTCGTTGATGCTGGAGTACAGGCTGGCATCTTCCGGTACCCGATTGCTGGTCAGCCAGTGCTCTGCCGCAAGACGCCCGAAATTGGCCGCCAGTTGTTCGAAATCCAGCGTCGGGCCGTGTTGCAGCTGGCGAACCACGCGAGGGGTTTCCAGATCATCCACGCCCAGGTTACGCCGCAAGATGAACTCGAAGAGTTCGTTGATCTGTTCCTGACAGCGCATTTGGTTAGCAATGGCCTGACAGGCGCCCCAGAAGTAATGGCAAGTCCCAGTGAACAACCAGTCCTTGCGCCGCAGCTTCGCGGGATCCACACCGTTGAGGCGTAACTCCAGTAGCTGGCCTGCCGTAAACTTTTGCAGTTGTGCGATGCTTTCGATACGACCCGGCGTTGGAGAACGCTCCGGGCTATTGCTGGTGTCAGTGTCGTCCAAGGCGGCCAGGCAAGCATCCTGACGGGCAAGACGAGCGATTGTAATCAAAAGATAGCTGGCCAGAACAACCAGGATCACTTGCGCGGAATGCACTACCAATTCCATGTTCACCCCTTACTGCTTCCTTGTCAGCGGATCCGGCGATTATACGTAATTTTATGTAACTCAATGTGACCGGAGCGACAAAGCAATAAAGAGTTTGCGGCAAAGTGGGAGATAGGTCAGGCAATTGCCCTGAGTTTGCCGTTTTGAAGGTATTGGTAAAGCTGCTCAAAGGTGAGGGGCTTGCTGTAGTAGTAGCCCTGGGCGAAATCGCATTTGTTGATCACCAGGAAATCCCGCTGGTCGATATCTTCCACGCCTTCGGCAATTACCTTGAGATTCAGCTTGTGGGCCACGGCAATGACCGCAGAGGTGATTTCCATGTCGCTTATGTCGTCCGGAATATCCTGGACGAACTGGCGGTCCACCTTGAGGATATCCACCGGCAGGCGTTTCAAGTAACTGAGGGAGGAATAGCCCGAGCCGAAGTCGTCGATGGTGATGGTGACACCGGTGGACTTGATGCGGGTGAGTTGCTCAATCACCTTATCAATATCGTCCATCAGCATGCTTTCGGTAACTTCCAGCTCGAGAAATTCCGGGCTTAAGCCGGATTCCACCAGGACTTCGGAGATGATCTGTTCCAGACGCGGATCCCGGAACTGGCGTGTGGACAGGTTGACCGCAACCTTGATCTGATGCCCGGTGAGCTCATGGATCATTTTCACCTGCATGCAGGCGTTGCGTAGCACCCAACGGCCAATGGGAATGATGAGCCCGGTTTCCTCGGCTACGGTGATGAAGTCATCGGGCGATACCAGGCCGCGCTGGGGGTGATTCCAGCGCAGCAGCGCCTCCACACTGATAACGGACTCGGTGCGTAAGTCCACTTGCGGCTGAAAGGCCAGGGTGAATTCGTCGTCCCGATGGGCGCTGCGCAGTTCCTGCTCCAGCACCAGGTGTTTAAGGGCCTGGATGTTGAGCTCTTCGGTAAAGAAGTGATAGCGGTCGCGGCCACACTCCTTGGCGCGATACAGGGCCAGGTCCGCATTCTTCATCAAGGTTTCTGCGTGGCTGGAGTCTGCGGGCGCCAGGGTAATGCCGATACTGGTTGACACAATCACTTCATGCTTGTGGAGCTTGATCGGCTGCTTCAGGGCCTTGAGGATCTGTTGAGCCACATGGGTGACGGAGTAGGTGTCCTTCACATCGGTCAGCAAGACGGTGAACTCGTCGCCGCCGAGGCGGGAGACGGTGTCCTTTTCACGTACGCACCCTTTGAGCCGGTCGGCAATGGTCAGCAAAAGGATATCCCCGGCGTCATGCCCCAGGGTGTCGTTGATACGCTTGAACTGGTCGAGGTCGAGGAACAACAGGGCCAGGGAGGAACGCTCACGGCGACAGCTGGCAAGGGCATTGTTCAGGCGATCCATGAACAGCCGGCGGTTCGCCAGTCCGGTGAGGGAATCGAAGAGGGCCAACTGCTGCATTTTCCGGTTGGCTTCAGTGAGTTCGGTGATATCCACCGCGGCCACCACATAGTTGGTCACCTGACCGCTTTTATTGCGCACGGCGGAGACGGTGATGGCAGACCAGAACTCATGGCCATCCTTGCGCACACTGAAGAGTTTGCCTTCCCAACTGGGCTGCAGGTAACTCTGGGACCAGAGGTTGTCGGCACCAATGTCCGGCGCGTGCTGGGGGTTCAGAATTTCCAGGGTTTGGCCAACGATTTCATCGGACTCGTAGCCGGAGACCAGGGTGAATTTATGGTTGACGTACTCAATGATGCCCTGGCGATTGGTAATGATGATACTGCTGCCGCTGTTGGTGACCGCACTGGAGAGTTTTTGGAGCTTGGCCTCTGAATCACCCAGTTGGTGAATCTTGTCTTCCAGGCGACGGTTCAGGCGGTACAGGAACAGGGAATAGGCTGCAAAGCAGATGGTAATAAGGGTGGAGACGAGTAACTGCCATAGCGTGGGGTTGTCGATTCCCAGCGTCTTCAGAAACCAGTCAGGCGCGTTAATCGCCCAGAGCATGAGTGATACAAGCAACACAGTAATCAGTGTGCCACTGACCAACATCCTGTTTTTCATAGACTCTGCTTTTAGCCAAGGTTTATTGTTGTTATTGGATCCACACCAAGCAATGGACGCCCGGTTCCTGATTGGGACTTATCATTTTAGTTAAGATCAATTAGGGGGATTTGCATAAATATTTACTGCAATTGTTCCAGATTGTGGCAGCCGCATGTGGGAAGTGTGAGAGAACTCACGTCCTCTCATGACCTTCGCGACCTGCGGACTCCTGGGTGTCTGTAGCGTCAAACTCAGATGTGGGAGCCGGATCTGTGTGCGTAGGCTGGTTTGCCGTGGAGTGCTCCGGGGCATCTTCCGTCTCTGGTTCGGGCTCTGTGCCTACTTCGACAAATTCTTCGTTACGGGGGTCGAGTTCCATCAGCACCTGCGTGGACGCGGGCAGGGTGGTGACGAAAGTCTCCTGGGCTTCCACGGGGATACGTTTGCTGTTCTGGATATACCAATAGGTATAGGCGGAGAGAAACAGCAGGCAACCACTGGTGCCGATAAACAGCCCGGACGGCCCAAGCATGGCGATCATGGATGAGCCCAGAATCGGCCCAATACAGCTGCCAATGCCGAAACAAAGCAGCAAGGTGGCGCTGGCGGGTACGATATGGTTGCTGTGGAGCCGGTCGTTAACCAGGGCGACTGCCACGGGATAGAGGGAAGCGGCGATCCCAATGGAAATTTCTGCGCTGACGAACAAGGCCAGTATTTGGGCATGCCCCCAGAAGGCGGCAACCAAGCTGGTGAGCCCGGCCACTGTTGAAAGGCTCAGTAAGACTTTACGGCGGTCAAAAAGATCGGACAGGCGCCCAAGGGGCCAGGCAAAGAACATAGCGGCCACGACGGTGGTGGCCATGAAAAAGGCGATCTGGTTGAAGTCCAGATTGATCAGGCTGCCATAGACCGGACCGATGTTGTTGAAGGCGCTGATGACCACGCCGCAGAGGGTGGCAGCGATCAGCCCCAAGGACGAGATTCCCATCAATTCCCGTAGGCCCAGGCGCTCAACCTGTTCGATGGAAGGGGCTTCCAAACGGGTCAGGGCGAGGGGAACCAGGGCAAAGGTGAGCAGCAAGGAGGCCACGCTAAACAGCAAAGTACCGGAGGGGCTGGCGAAGCTAAGCAGTAGCTGGCCACCAGCCGAGGCCAAATAGAACACCACTTGGTAGGTGGCAAAAAGAGCTCCACGGTTGTCGTTGGTCGCCCGGGTGCTAAACCAGCTTTCCACCACCAGGAGTAGGCCCGCCATGGACACACCGGCCATAAAGCGGAGAAAGGCCCAGCTGAAAAGGTTGAGATGCAGTGGGTGCAGGATAGCCACCATGCTCATCAGGGCGCAAAACACCGCAAAGCTGCGAATATGCCCGACCCGTGTCACAATTCGGGGGCAATACAGTGAACCCAGGACAAAGCCGAGGGAGTAGCACACCAGTACCCAGCCGATCAGTTGGGTGTCGATTTCGGCCAGCGTCATGCGAACGCCCAGTAAGGTCATCAATAGCGTGTTGCCACTGACCAAGAGCACGATGCTGAAAACCAGGGATGACAGTGAAGTAATGGTTTTGGTCATAGTTCCTGACGCTCCCTTAAATCAGTGAATGGTGGATGCGCATGGGCCGATACGGCTGAAGCCTGGCCAAGGAACAACAGGGTTTACTGGGGGCAGTCTGCCCTTGGTTGACCACAATAGAGGTGCTAGCCCGGCTTTCTGGAGTGTCAGGTACGAGATGGATAATCTGGATATTTCCTCCGCAGTTGAGATCAGTCCCACTTACTACCTGGACAACTTCGTAGCGCTGATTAACGATGTGCATCGCCGTTATCATGGAATCCTGAGCGACGAAGAGCAAGGCTTCCGGCATGACTTCCTTCAGCTGCCCTACAACGCCCAGTGCCTTTATGTGCGCCTGGTTTCCCGCAAGGGGCCGCTATTTCGGGTGGACAAGTTGTCCTATGGGGAGATTGAAGACTTAAAGGGCGCCTTGGATAGCCTGGCGGATGGGGGCTTTATTGAGATCGATCCTGAAGTCCCGCTGGGCTGGTCCTTGAATATGCTCAGCCTTGAGGAACTCAGGAGCCGCTTTCCAGGTGTCCCCAGGGGATTGCACAAGGCTCAATTCATTGAAGACGTTTGTTCCCGTATCCAGTCTCCAAGGGCTGATAAGGAGGCAGACATTCTGCCCCCCTCGGAGGTCATAGGGGAGGAGATCCTCCTTCTGCAGGTCGCCAAAGCCGAGGTATTGGAGATCTATCAGCTCCTGTATTTTGGCAACACCTACCAGGACTTGAGTGAGTTCGTCCTGGCGGAACTGGGCGTGTTCAATTATGAGGACTATGCCCTGGACGGCTCGGCCAAGGCGTTTCGCTCCCGCCAGGAGCTGGACGCCCTCCATGAGGCCATTGGGTTTCGGCAGGCGGTTTGGGAAGCCATGGAGCAGGATCCTTTGGCATTGGAAGCTTTGGAGAAAGTCGCGCCCCCTGACCACTCTTTTCCTGCTGCCCAAAGAGTCTGGTCCAAGGCCCTGAATGAATTGGCCCGGTATCGGGAGCGAGAGGGGCGCCATGAGGTCGCCTTAAAGCTCTATCGGGCTGCGAACTATCCGCCTTCCCGGGAACGGATCGCCAGGATTCTCTATAAAGACGAAGCCTATGAGGAGGCGTTGCGGGAATGCGAGCAGATGCTCCGGGATCCCTGGAATGAACAGGAAGAAACAGCCGCAACACGTATAGGGGAACGTTGCCTGAAAAAGTTAAAGCGCCCGGTACCGCCCAGGCCCAAGGCCGTGATCCAGGAGGAAAGAGTACCCTTTGAACCAAACGCCTTGGCAGCCGTTGAACTTTTAGGTCTGGAACTGTTGACCCAAGACGGGCTGGCGCAAGGCTACTATGTGGAAAACTGGCTCTTTAATGGGGTGTTTGGCCTGTACTTTTGGGATGTGATCTTCGCGCCGGTACCGGACGCGTTCTACCACCCCTTTCAGCGGGGCCCTAAGGATTTGTACGCGCCGGAGTTCCGTGACAAGCGACAGGCTCTCCTGGAGGATAAGCTGGAGCAACTGATGCGGGGAGATGCCTGGCATGAGGCCATACTGCGCACATGGCAAGCAAAACAGGGGCGACTGAATCCCTTTGTGCACTGGGCAGTCTTATCCCAACCTTTGATCGAACGCGCGTTACAGCAGATCCCGGCGGTGCATTTTGAGCTGATTTTCAGGCGCATGCTAAAGGATCTACGCAATCACTGCTCCGGCTTTCCGGATCTGATCCTGTTTGGGCCGGATGAGGGTTATGAACTGGTAGAGATTAAAGGCCCGGGTGATCGGCTACAGGATCACCAGAGGCGCTGGCTGGAATTCTTTGCCATGAACGGTATTCCCGCCAGGGTGGTTTATCTGGACAGGGCATAGCAGCCTTTACGGGGGATTGACCAGCCTAGGTGGCCTCCAGGCTTCTCTCCTCGGGGCCAGCTCCAGTGCTATAACCCGGACGGATCTGTTCTAAAATGGGTTTCCGGAAAGTCGACTTCAATACTTGCCCTGGTTAAGGCTCCAGCAGTTATCCATGAGTATCATAAAGAGATTGTGCCCATTGTTGATGGTTTTGGCGTTGTTGGCCGGCTGCGGAACGTCAGGCGGCCCTCGGCAGGCCGAGCCCATGGGCGACCTGGATGCCGAGGTGGAAACGGCTGTGCCGGTGGTAGGAGAAGAGTTCGTGTTTGTGGAGTTGCCGGAGTTGTTGCGGCGGTTTGGCTATACCGGTTTTTGTCCAACCCCTGAGCCCTGCGACTGGCGGCTTCCGTACGGACTCTATAAAGGCATGCAGGGCCATTTTGTGGATGAGGCCCCAATAGAGGTGAGGGGAGATACGGAGATCTATCGGGTCCGGTTCCAGACTGGCGAAACCTATTACTATTATGCCAGCCAACGGCTCGGGGGTAAGTTTGCGCCGGTGGCGCCTATTGTCCCCCGGGCGCTGCAGGAGCGGGTTAATGCCTTCCAGCCTGAACCCCTGGTTCCCTGTTCCGCTACTTGGGTGATGGATGCACGCATCGAGTTCGGACGCCTCCTGTATCAGCTGAGCAATAGCCAGACGATTAGCGCAGAAAAGCTGTCGGCCATTCGCCAGCTGTCTACCCAGTTCGCCGACTATGGAGTGCCATTGGCGGAGCGACTGCTGGAAGTGGAAATCCGCCACTCATTGGATCCATACCGATCCGCCCCGGTAACCTATCTGGAGCCGGCCGGGGAGCTTAAGGCCAATGATTTGCGGCTGGTTCTGCGCCTGAGCGAAGAAGGAATCCAGCCGTTGTTGCGAGCTCAATACTTTGGTGACCGCTGGATTTACCTACGGATGCTGGAGTTCTACGCAGACCAAAGGCTTTGGCAGCGTTGGGGATTACGGGTGCATCGCCACGAACAGCAGGGGCAGGTGAGGGAATGGGTGGAGCTTCCTGGAGGGGAAGAAGTGCTCGCCATTGCCGAGGCCCTCGCAACGGCCCGCCAGGCCCGGGTTCGTTTCGAGGGGGCGCGGGTATATGCCTTGCTCAAGCTCTCCCGGACGAACCAGGAAGAGCTGAGGCGCATGCTGGATATTTACCGGTTGTTGGTCGCTGCCCTAGAGAAACCCACTCCTCCTGCCCCCATTTCCCATGGCCTACAAATGTGCGGCAACTAGTTGTGAACGTTCCTGTCTTGGCCGTTGAGTCCAGGTGCAGGCTGGAAGGGCTTTTTCACGGGCCACTTTAGAATAGGAAAATCTCTGGTGCGGCGATGACAATTGCCGTGGCGAGCTCAGTTGACGGCCAAAGGAGTGTCGCAAATGGAAACCGGCAGCACCTATAAGACCCGATCTACCTCCAGTCACCAGACCTCAGACTGGGGAGCTCCAAGGGAACCGGAAGAGGCTCTGGTGGACTCCTATCACAAACCATCTCCGGATATTTATTTGCCAGAACCCAGTGTCGTAGCAGAGCGGCGCAAGATCAATGTGGGGCGAGGGGAACGGATCTTGTCGTTATTGGCTGGCGGAGCGCTCCTGTTGCTCGGTCGTGGCCGCAGCCGGGTGGCACGCCTTGGCTTGCTGGCGGCATCCGGTGGTTTGATCTACCGGGGAGTTAGCGGCTACTGCCCGGTAAGTGCCGCGGTGGGGCGGGACAGCACCTTGCCTGCGACCGGAATCGAGCCCATTGTGATTGAGACCCAGCTCCTCATCAACAAACCAAGGGATGAGGTCTATGCCTATTGGCGCCAATTGGAAAACCTTCCCCTTCTGTTTGATCACATCAAGCAGGTCCGCCCTCTGGATGAGCTTCATTCCCACTGGATAATCCGTATGCCTGGCAATATGGGCAGTCTCTCTTGGGATGCCAGTATTACGGAGGATCGGCCGGGTGAGAAGCTGGCCTGGCAATCAGTGCCTGAGGCTTTGGTGAACAACGGGGGCGAAATCCTGTTCCGGCAGGGGCCCACGCCGGAGCAGACAGACCTTTATCTGTGCATTCATTACCGTCCACCGGCAGGCGTGGCGGGTACTACCATCGCCAGAGTGCTGAACCCGTTGTTTGCCCGATTGGTGGAGGAGGATATCCAGGGCTTTAAGCGGAAACTGGAGGAGCGGCGGCTCACCGTGCCAGGCGGCTAACAAGCAGGAGCAGTGCTGAGGTCAGAAGAAAAGCCTAAAGAAATCACAGGGGCAAAAGCCAGTAAAGGGCGGAAAAAGTCGAAGTGAGCAGAGCTGGGAAAAAGGGCCCGGAGTGTTACGCCACCGCCGGGCCCCGGGTATTACTTGGCAACAGCGTCCTTGAGACCTTTGCCTGCTTTGAAGGCAGGGATCTTGGAAGCGGGGATTGTGATTTCCTTGCCCGTTTGGGGGTTGCGCCCGGTACGAGCTGCACGGGTACGCACAGTAAAGGTGCCAAAGCCGATCAGGCTGACATCTTCACCTTTTGCCAGCGCATCCTGCACGGATGAAGTGAAGCCCTGGATGACCCGCTCTGCAGCGGCCTTTGTGAGTCCCGTTTTTTCCGCGACGGCTGCGATCAATTCAGATTTGTTCATGAAATCTCCGTATTACCACTATCAATATGACAACAGGCGATATAACAACAGGTCTGTAAATCACCATTTTTCAAACATAGACGGGTTCTAGGGCAGCTTCAAACCAAGAATGTAAAATTTTTACTGTTTTTGATAAAAAATTACATTCAACGGCCACTCTATCCCATCCCATGCTCGTTAATAGCCACAGGTCAAGTGGGTACTTACTCTTGAGGGCACTATGCAGATTTACTAGCTGTCCTATGACAGCCTTACTTGCGGACTATGACGCCTGCCTCACAGAGCACATTGAAAAACGTCTCAGCAAAAAGGTGGCGACGAGCTTCGTCGATAGCACAGCGCACGTCTTCCACCTGATACTCCTCAAGATTATTGATCGTAACGGTAAAACCTTCACTATATGCTTTTAAAAGCGCTTTTAAAGCCGGGACATGAGGCTTGATCTGGGGCATTTCAGGAGTTAAATCGATGCCGCAGCCTTCACCCAGTTCATGCAATGCGATTCTCAGGCTCACTTCCTCCGGCGCATTGGCGGTCGGAAATTGCGTTACAGTTCCCATTCGCTGGTTCCTCCTCCCATCAGCCTAAACCTATCTTAGTGCCAGATTGGGCATCTTGAACACCTCGCCATTTACTCAGGACTTGTAGGCCGAGATCACAACACCGAGACGGATCGCCGGATTACCTTTGTGCGTCATGTGTGGCAAAGCCGCAACAGTTCGTGAGCCTTTGTCTCTTATCTATAAGATAGACAGGAGCTATTCAGAAACAAATGAGCTGGAAGACAGAAGATCAGCCAGGACCATGTAAGCCTGAGCGGTGAGGGCTTTTACTTCAACCTTGGAGGTAGGGAAACAGACATGCTCATTTTTACGACATTCATGGTGGCACTGCTTTTCGGAGCGCTTGGTGGAATGCTGTACCACTTGCAGCAGCCCGCTTCTGAAAGAGTCGGCTTGCCCCGTATTTCCTGGCCGGGGCGCCAAGCCCCATCAACTGATGGAGAACCTGCTTCCTTTCACCTGGGAGTTCTCGGCGACTGCCTTTATGGGGCCGTGGGCGGGATTCTCCTGCTGGCGGTACTGACCCGCTTGGTGGGGGACTTTGTGACACCTATTTTCCAGGGCTCCATCGCAACAGGAGGAGGCGAACTCTTTAACGCTTGGCTGTATTTGATCGCAACCTCGGTGTTAGGCGGCTATTTGGGGCTCAGGCTACTGAGGGTGGCAACCGCGTCCAGTTTTGTACAGTGGAAGCGGCAACTGGGGCAGTTACAGCAGGATTTGCAGATATTGGAAGGGGAGTTGCGGGAGTCCCGTTCCAGCCTGTTATTGCAAGAGGCCATCCAAAAGCTTGAGCAGCAGTACTTCAGTGAGGCCAAGGCCAGTCTGGAGCAAGCCTTGGCGCTGACTCCTGGCAGAGCGCGAATCCTGGCGCTCCTGGGTTACTGTAAGGCGTTAATGGCTCAGGAGCAGAATCGCCAGGAAGGTCAGGAGCATGTCACCTTTGAGCAAGCCTTGCAGGACTTAAACGAGGGCATCCGGCTGGTGGAAGACAAGGTAGACCGCCGGGGAGAGGCTTCGGTGAGCGCAACTATGTATTACAACCGTGCTTGTATCCTGTATTTGAAGTGGTGTAGCCAGGGCCGCTCACCTGGCAAACTGGCGGATGAAGAAGTACGTCGATTGGCACTGGATTTCGAAAGGGCGTTACGGCTGGATCAGGCCAACCGAATCTGGAACCGGCTCTTGTTCGACTGCGGGCTGAGCCATGATGTAGAGAGAACTTCCGGCGAGTTTGCGATCACGGATAGCCTGAGGCAACTGTATGAGCAGTCACGGGCATTCAAGGCCTTTGTGCAGGGACTGAAAGAGGCGCGGGAGCCTTCCTTTGAGACAGACACTGAACTCCCGAGAATGGCAGGGCTGGAGCTGGAAAGTGTTGGATACTGAGTCGGTGGTTTGTGCTCTGATAGGGATTACACCACCATATTACTCTACAGATAAACCCAACTTCCCGTATATACAGGCCAACCTTTTGTATATACCGCCCACTTCTTACCGAACCATCTGACAGGTGGCGCTATGGCTCAAACAGGTTTTTTGGAGCGTACACTTCAGCTTCGCGACACGACATACCGGTACCAAGTCTACGTACCGGTGGAGTACACCCCTGAACGGGAGTGGTCGGTAATTTTATACCTCCATGGTGCGGATGAGGCCGGGCAGGATGGCGTGACCCAAACACAGGTGGGCCTGGGACCATGTATCCGTCAGTATCCCGAGCGCTTTCCGGCCATTGTGGTGTTTCCCCAGGCCCGCAGCCGCAGGGGCTGGCGGGGTGAAATGGCTGAATTGGCGGTACGGGCCCTGGAGCAAACCATGAGGGAGTTTCGGTGTGACTCTGATAGGGTGTATCTCACTGGAATTTCCATGGGCGGTTACGGGAGTTGGCATCTGGCCCTGATGCACCCCCAACGCTATGCCGCTCTGGTTCCCATTTGCGGAGGGCTGGACTCACCGAGCGATGATGGAACAAAGCAGGCTGAGAGTGAGAGCCCAGAGAAGGATTACGCCGGAGCCGCGCAACGCCTGCAAAATATTCCGGTTTGGGTGTTTCATGGCGAAGCAGACGAGATTGTTCCTGTGGATGAGTCCCGGCGCATGGTGGAGGCACTGAGGGAAGCAGGAGGGGAGGTGCGCTATACCGAGTACCCGGGAGTGGGGCATAACTCTTGGGATGTCACCTATTCGGATCCGCAGGTGATCAGTTGGCTGCTTTCCCGCACTCGCCAATCGGAGGAAAGTCAGGAGATGGAATCGGAGCCTCAGGTGCTGGGGTAACGGGATGATTCAGATGGCACCTGCAGGTCTGGGTAGATCGGAAAATGACCAGAAACTGTCGCCGGGTGCGGCTGAAATGCAGGAATACCGAATTGGCTCGGTGGTGGACTTGCTGGCTCGGCTCAAGGAGCTGGACTCTTTCCAGATGTTTCGCGGCCAGGCACGGGCAGACTGGTCCCTGGTTCCAGCCATCGGGCGCATGCATGACGTGGTTGGCCAATATGGTGGCTGGCACCTGTTAGAGCAGGTGCTGCTTGAGCGGTTTCAGAAATATTCCCGTTCATTTATTGCTCGGGAGCCGGACAACAAGCTGGAATGGCTGGTGGTGGCCCAGCATTATGGTTTGCCAACCCGCTTGCTGGACTGGACCACCAATCCACTGAAGGCCTTGTTCTTTACTGTGGAGAACCCCGGCCTGGCCGAAGAAGGGATCCTCTGGGCTCTGGAGCCGAAGGAATGGTGGAGCCAACTCACCGATATTGACCGTAGGCTGGATGAATCCGGCACCCTGGTGGCCTATTCGCCAGACTATTTGAATCAGCGCGTGAGCAACCAAGAGAGCTGCTTTTGCGTATTTCCGTTTCCGGATGATCACTCAGAGATCCTTCCCCTGGATCGGGGCAAAATGTATGAGCCCCATATTCGCCGTTTGGCCAAGTTTATTGTGCCGGCCAACTGCAAGGCCAATGTTTGCCAGGAACTGCAGAAACTGGGGATTACCCACCGCTCTATGTTCCCCGGACTTGACGGTTTAGCCAAAAGTATACGCCGTGAAATGGGCCTGACATGGTAAGATGATTAGTAAGGCTGCTATCCTTTACTGGTAGATGAAAAAGTTGCCCAACACTTAATCGGTTTTATCAATCACGGGTAAACGCACGAATTTTTAGGTAACAAGGTTTAGGAAACTTGTTACCGTCGGTAAAAACGTGGTCTACAGCCCACTATTTATGGAATCTAGTTACGTTGAGATATGGTCGAAGGAGTTATAGTCGCCTGTAGATCAAGGTAGGAGACTTACTGAATGTCGACAGCTGTTCCAACCAAGATGTTTCAGTTTCATGTATTAGCCGAAGTTCCCCGATCCATTTATATGGATACGCCTCCCCTTGATGATCCTAAGGATCAGAAAAAACGGCTGGATTTTCTGAAACTGTTGCGCTTGAAACCTTCCAAGCCTGAAGAACAGACGCCCGCAGGTGCCAGTGGCCGGGTTCGTTGTACCCTGAACGCTGCTGTGTGGTTGAGATTTAATGAAGCGCCGCCCCAGTCCTTGAGCCTGATGCTGGTGTACCGCGACCAGAAGGGCGAGTTCGCTGTGAAAGTGGATGAAGCCAAGGCAGGGCCGACTGGCTCGTTGATGTTGTCAGGCAATGTTATGATCGAAAGCCGTGGCAGTGTCGAATATATCCGGGCCTGTCTGGTAGGGCTCGAGCCCGGTCAACACTTTACGGTGGATGAGCTGTACGTTCAAAAGGCGAAGCAGGAGCAGGATGCTGTTGCCAACAATCGCCGCATCGCATAACAACAAACCAATGGGTTTGTAGCTGTGATGGTATCCGGCCGCACTGTTTTCTGTTGAAGGCTATTTTGCGCAACTGCTCCGGGGTTGAACGCTGGAAATTTCCTCGTGGGCGTGAGTTGCTTCCCGAAGTTGAGGCTGTGTGACCCGGTCCAACAGAGACTGCGGATAGCTGTCCCAGGTTAACCCTGTAAGACGATTTAATGCCTCGAGTGCGGCTTCAGGGCGGTGATCCTGAATGTGGATGACACGGCTTTTCATCGCTCTCTCCGAAAGTGTGTGGCTATCCCGCAGGAGCCAGTGAACTTTCTAAATACAGTGCGATAACTGTGCCAACTCAAAAAAAACCTTTGTTTTTAGGAGGTTATCTTGTTTTGGCCAAAATGCGAGCAGAGAAAGTGACGAAATAGGTCATTTTTAGCCAAACTTGTTACGTCTGTATTTCCTTCCTTTCGATCTGCTTTTAGCAATCTTTCCAAGGCGGACACAAATGTCCGCCTTTACATCCCTCTATCAAGGCTTTCCTGGATCTGTCCGCTTCCCCAATACTCAATTTGTATGCACTTTCGCCAGGGAGATGACAGTTTGATGATGGAATGAACAATTTGTTGGAAACCGTTATGACCCGGGCGATTCCGGCGATCCTCACCAGGGCATTCACAGGTTTATCCACAGTTTTTGTGAGCAACTTAACGCTTTTCCCCTGGGATTTGCGCCTTGTTATCTATATGGGGTACGGGAGCTTTACGGGGCGAGGCGGAGTAACGGCTGTTTCCAGGGGCCGGCTATGGCATTATCTATGTTTTTCCAACCTGCTTTTAAAGGTATGACATGTCTGAATCGCAGCACCAAAGCGTAACTCCGGAAGAAACCCTCAAAGCTAAGCTCAATATGGAAACGGCTTCCATCAACTGGCTTGAACTCCAACGTTATTTTGCCGCCGGGCGTGTGGTGCATGTGTCCCAGGGAGCCGATCTGGTTGAGGTGGCTTTACAGCTCTCCCTGGACAATAAAGACAGGTTTCAGGAATGGATCGCGGGTGGAGTCGTCAGCGGTGTCACAGAGGAACAGGCCCAGCAGTGGTACGATGAGAAAGCCGACCTGTGGGCGGTGGTGGTAGCCCCCTGGGTTCTGGTCCAGGAGCACACAGACTGAGTCAGCTCGCCAGGCCCTCGATTGCGGAGATATAAGGATCATGAGAATAGCGTTGTATTCTGACTTGCATCGGGAATTCAACAAGAACCTGCTTGTGGATGGAGACAACGCCGATGTGATTGTGCTGGCGGGGGATATCGCCCCGGTTGAAGATGCACTCAGTTTCGCCCAGGAGCTGGTAGCTCGCTATCATCTACCGGTTGTTTATGTGCCCGGTAATCATGAATATTTCGGTCATGACCTGGATCGACTCAATGACTGCCTGAACAGCTGGCAAGAGCCCACGGGACTTGTGCATGTGTTGGTCAATCGTAGTGTCAAAATTGGCCAGGTGAGGTTTGTGGGCACACCTTTATGGACCAACTTTCTGTTGTGGGGGCCTGAAGCCGCTGAAAAGGCCGAAGAGCAGGCGACTAAATACCTCCCGGACTTTAAAGGCATTCGCCGAGGTGAGCGGATCCTTGATGTGGAAGACGCCAAACAGCTTCACGAGAGTGCCCGGGAATTTTTGCGCCAGGAAGTGAGCCGAGCTGAGGAGCCGGTTGTTGTCGTCACCCATTTTGCCCCTCATGAGGAGTGTTGTGCGCCGGTTTTTCGCAACAGCTCACTAACCCCCTATTTCATCACTGACTGTTCAGACCTTATCCAGGAACTGAAGCCCAAGCTCTGGCTGTTTGGCCATACCCACTATTCCGTGGACTATCAGTTAGGTGATACCCGGATTGTGGCTAACCAGCATGGTTATCCCCATGAAGTGGGTAAAGCTTCCGGATTTGATCCACACAAGCGGCTGGTCATTTAACGCCAAGCCCGATTCTTTACTCAGTGCGCCGCCTGGGATTGATTCTTGACCTTGTTGAGGAAGGGGAGTCGATACTCCCTTTGGGCGGTTCTAAACAAAACTGATCGAAACGTCATCATTCTGTCTTGGGCCCTGTAATGATCAGGCTTTGGGGCTGTATTGCCCAGTTAATTCACAGACTTATCCACAGTTTTTGTGGACGTCTTTAAGAACCCTTTGTAAGTAAGGTGACTTTTTATACGGTTGTCGTTTTCTTACTCGATTTGTTTGGAATACACCCAGATACAACCTGTTGTTTTGTAAGTGGTTACTAACAAAAGATGTAGTTTTGAGCGAACTGATGATGTTCTGGCCAATTTAAGCCAAGGGCTTTAGTGACGGGGCGTAGCGAAGTTATTCAGTATGTCTTCCACAAACTTATCCACAGAAAATGTGTAAAAGTGACTGGTTATTCAGTTATCCACCAAGGGCACGAGCCTGAGGGGGAAAGTGGTTATTCTTTAGCCGGTTGCTCACTTGCCATGGGGAAAACGGGGTAGCCAAAAGTTGGGCTGAAAGTAAGGACCTAGGCTATTCCAGAATCACTGTGGCGGCAGATTGAACCAGGGCACTAAAAAGCTCCCTCTGCCGTTGTTCCCGAAAGAGGTACTCCGGGTGCCATTGCACGCCAATGACAAAGCGGCCCGGATATTCGATAGCCTGAATGATATTCGGGTTGGTTTCCCGAGCGCTGATGGCCAACCCCTGGCCGACCCTGTCGATGGCTTGATAGTGCAGGGCATTCACTTGGCAGGAAGAAACTCCCAAAATCTCCCTTAGACGGGTTTGGGGACAGATCTCGATTTCCTTGCGGGGAAAGACAGTGGTGATATGGGGGGTTTCAACGTAGAAGTTACGGATGTCCCGATGTAGGTTTCCTCCCAGGTGAACGTTGATCAGTTGGCAGCCGCGACAGATTCCCAGCACCGGGCGGTTGAGTTGCAGGGCTTCGTCCAAGAGCTTCAGCTCCAGGTCATCCCGGGCTGGATCACCATAATGCCCAACTTTTGTGGTAAAGATCCGGCGGATGACATACAGAAGAGGGTAGAGCAGCCAGGTGATCGAAGAGCGAAACAGGCCCCGCTGGTGCTCAATCGCCTGCACCACCTCGGTCGTGGTTTCCGGCGTTTTGTTGGGGTCGTAGAAGTCAGGGCTGATATCTGCACCTCCTCCAATAACCAGGCCTGACAGCTCCTTCATTGTACAGGGCCTACGGGGCGTGATCCGTTTGGCTCTGCCACCGGCCCTGCGAATGGCATACCAGGTAAAGCACCAGGCTGCCAGGCCGCCTTGGTCCGGCCCAGTGACGCCAATCAACGGCCGCCGATGGATGTGGGGCGACATTATACGGAAGGGCATCCAAGCTCCTTTGTGTGTAAGTCGGTTGAACTTGCCCTAGCCGCCTTGGATGAGGAAATTGCCCAAGGCCGGCGCAGGTCACTTATGACGGTTGAACACGGCGTGCCCTATCAGTGGACACCGGCGATCAGCTTTGTGATCTCACGATGTTTCATGGGTTGGTGAAGGGCAAAGCCCTGGGCTCTTTGAAATCCGAGGTCGCGGATCTGGTCCAGCTGTTCCTCTGTTTCGGCGTATTCGGCAATGGGTTCCACATTTAGAATACTGGCCAGATGCAAAATCGAACGCATCACTTCCCGGTTCTGCTGGTTTTGACTGAGTTCCTGGCCGTAGGAGCAATCAATTTTTACCACATTAATCGGCAAGGTCCGCAGATATCTCAGTGAGGCATGCTCCATACTGAAGTTGTCCAGACATACCCGGATATCCATGGACTGCAAGCGCTCCAGAATGGCTTCGGCGATCTGATACCGTTTGAGGAGGAGGTCTTCGGAGACTTCCAGGCGTAAGTTCTTTCCTTTGAGACCGTAGGTGTTAAGCAGGTTGGTCAGGAAAGCGGGCAAGTTTTGAGAGTAAAACAACTTAGAGGAGATATTGACGCTCAGGTAAAAGTCTTCGGGGATGGCCGGATGTTGGAGCCATTTGGCCAAACTGCCGACTGCCTTTTCTATGACCAGGTGATCCAACCGATCAACAAAACCGCTGGCTTCGGCGATGTCAATAAACTCCTTGGTGGCGATTTGCCCCATTACAGAGTGGTGCCAGCGTGCCAGCGCCTCACATCCCACTACCCGATTCGTTAACAGGTTGACGATGGGCTGATAGTCTATGGACAGGTTGTTGTCCTCAATTGCGGCTCTAAGTTCATTATTTAAATGCTGGCGTACCGCCTTTTCATGGCGCATACGGGCATCGAAGACGACGTACTGGGATTTTCCTCGGCGTTTTGCTTCATAGAGAGCCAAGTCTGCATCCCGGAGGACCTCGTCAGGATGATTATAGTGGCGGTCACCCATGGTTATGCCAACGCTGGAGCCGATTCGGATTTCCTGTTTGTCCAGGATAAAAGGTGTTTTCAAGGTATCCTGGATACGTTCGGCGATATGGATCACGATATCCTGGTTGCCCACTTCCTCCAGGATCAAGGTGAACTCGTCGCCTCCAAACCGGGCCAGGGTATCTACAGGCCTCAATACTTCCAGGACACGCTTACTGAACCCCTGTAATAACTGGTCGCCCACCAAGTGTCCCATGGTGTCATTGATCAGCTTGAAGTTATCAATATCCAGAACAAAGACCGCATAGTACTCATCAAAGCGATGGGCCCGATCGATGACGTGCTTCAGGCGATCAATAAAAAGGGTTCTATTGGGCAGGCCTGTCAGGCGGTCATGGAAGGCGTCGTGATGCAACTGCTCTTCCATGCGCTTGCGTTCAGTGATATCCCGGGAAATATAGGCAATACCGCTGATTCGCTTATGCTTGTCCAGGATCGGAGCGCAACTAAGAGACACATCGACGGTCTTGCCATCTTTGGTGCGCAGAACCGTGTCGAAGGGTGGTGGTCGCTCCCCTCGCATGAGCTTTTCCCGTAGGGCTTGCAGCTCTTCCTCTCGCTCTGGAGGAACCAGTTGTCTTGCAATGATATCCGACCCCAACGCCTCTTCGGCACGGTAGCCAAACAGTTGTTCCGCGGCCTTGTTCCAGGATGTCACGTGCCAATCCAGATCCGTACTGACAATGGCGTCGGTGGAGGTTTCCACGATCACCGCCAGTAATGCCCGCTCCTCATCCGCCCGCTTGCGCTCGGTGATATCCCGGGCGATCACAGAAGCGCCGCTAAGCTGGCCTCTTGTGTCGTAGAGGGGAGAGATGGTGAACGACACCCAGATCTTTCGACCATCCTTGCGTATCCTGATCGTTTCCTGGGGCTCAATCTGTTGGCCTTTATGGATTTGTTCCAGTAGTTTTTCCATTTCGTCCTGGTTGGGCGACGGCTCCAGGATGCGGATATGCTTGCCCAGTACCTCCTCCTGGCTATAGCCATACAGGCGCTCAGCCCCTTCGTTCCAACTGGTAATCCGGCCTTCCATGGACAAGCCGATAATGGAGTCCTGGGAGGATTCGACCAGCTCTGCCAGGTGCCGGAGCTTGTCTTCCATTGCCCGTCGCTGGGTGAGGTCAATGTTCACCGCGACTGCACCCATTATGTTGCCCCTATTATCGTGGAAGGGTACTGCGTGGTAGAGGATGGTCTTGCGGGAGCCATCGGTGGCTTCAATTTCAATTTCTTCAGCAAACTCCTGGCTCCCCTGGAGCAAGACTTTGGCCAGCCCCCATTCCTGCGGGAGGATGGGTTGACCTGTATCCAGGTGCCAGCCCTTGAAGGCCTCGGCGTAATCCAGAGGGTCATCGGGAAGTTTGGGGGGGCCCCAAATTTGCCGACAGGCCTTGTTGGTACTGACAATTTTGCCTTTCACATTGGTGATGAACACGCCTACCGGCAGTACATCCAAAACCGTCAACAGGCGCCGATGTTCCAGTTCCCGGGCTGCCGCTTCTTTTCTGAATAGCTCCGTAGCTGTTTTCCGCTCGGTGATATCCATGCAGGCGCCGATCATGTAAATCGGTTGTCCGGACTTATTCAGGATGGGTTGGCCTTTGGCCATCAGCCAGGCACTTCCAGCATCAGGACGAGGGACACGAAACTGGACATTGACGGGAGCGCCTTCATTCGCAGCCCTGGTGAAGGCCTCGATGACCATTGAACGGTCTGCGGGATGAACCAGTTTGACGGCCTCCCGGATATTGGTTAACCGTTCGCCGGGAGGAACACTCAAAAGTCTTTCCAGGGATTCATCGCAGATGATCTTTTGGGTGGTGATGTTCCAGCGAAAGGTGCCGGTTCCGGACGCTGCTAGGGCCGCTTCCAGTCGCTCTCGTTTGATGCGTAGGCGAGAGTTGACGTTTTTGGTCGCATTAATGCTGATAAGCAGCCCCAGGCCAGAGACAGGGACTGGTTGACCGCCTGTCTCCCTCCAGGTGAGAGAGCACTTTTCCATAACCCAGATCACGGTGCCGTCCGGACGTAAGGCCCGGTATTCTTCCTCAAACGGCCTGTCCTGCGGTTCTTGAACAAACCTGCGCCAAGCTGCCGCAACCCGTTCCCGATCTACTGGAAATATCCATTGGGCATAATGTTCCGGTGGAGAGGGGAGAGGGGCATCTGGTGCCAGGCCCAAGAGTGCCCGGTAGTGGGGGGAATAGTAGGACTCCTTGGTCTCCAGGTTAAACCAGAAAGTGCCGAGCTCTGCTGCCTTGCTGACTTGGCGGCAAAGTTCTGCCTCGTCACAGGTCGTTGATGTCTTCACCTGTGACTGTGAATTATTGGTGACCGGCAGTGGAAACTGAGAGCGATTTTTTGGCATTCCGAACTTTCCCGTTCGCTAGTGGGCCGTGTAGCCAATACCATTCCTCGATTTCAGCGTCGGTGGTCCGGATGCTGGATTGTTTCTTTTTGCCATAATCCCGCCTGGAATTCCCGGCTACTGAACTGTAATAGCTGTCAGTTTTAGGTGGATCGGACTCTCAAGGGCAGAGCAGAGCGTGTAGTCAAACGGGGCCTGACTCGCTTTTATGTATGATAAAGATAGAGTCTCCAGAGCATTAGCCCTGGAAGCGCCGGAAGGCATGGCAGGCTAGCTGGTCCATATGGAAGCCGGTCTATTAGTGAGAAAATATCCACTTTTGGTTTAAGATACCGGCTCGGGCAATTGGTGAAGGCCCGTGAGAGGAGGTAACTATGTGGATTCATTCGCGCTTTAGAAGAGTAATTGCCAGCTTGTTAGCCATGGCAATGTTTTCCCTAGGCTTCCAGGGAAGCATCGCCCAGGCTGCCATGGTCTCCACCGGGGACTTTATGCAGCAGCAGCAAGCAGATTACGATCGGGAGCAAATTCTGCACATCCTGTCCCAGGACTCGACCCGCGATACGCTCCTGAGCCTTGGCGTCAGCCCCGAGGATGTGGAACGCCGGGTGAACAATATGACGGCAGAGGAGTTGGCCCAGTTCAATGCCCAGGCTGAACAGTTACCGGCGGGCGGTGCCAGCATTTTCGGCGTAGTGATCTTTGTGCTCTTGCTGTTGATTGTGCTTGATCTGTTGGGAGCAACGGATATTTTCCCTGCGATACGTCCAATTCAGATTAACTAACCAAGATATGTACAGGGTCTGGGATAAGATGCTCCTGCCGATACGGCTGATCGGCCTCTTTACCTTGATTCTGTTATCAGCCTGTGCAACGACACCGTTAACGGATGAAACCCGGCAAGACCGGCCGGCGGATCTCCCGGACAGGGTGGAGTTGTACGGGGTGCCTTTCTATCCCCAGGAGCTCTACCAATGTGGGCCGGCATCTCTTGCGGAGGTGCTGGTTTATCGGGGCTTTGAGGTATCGCCCGACGAATTGCGTTCTGAAGTGTATTTGCCCCAACGCAAAGGAAGCCTGCAACTGGAGATGGTTGCTGCCGCCCGGGGAAGGGGAATGCTAGTGTATCCCCTGGCGCCATCCCTGGTTGCACTGCTCCAGGAGGTGGCTACGGGTAACCCGGTTTTGGTGTTACAGAATCTATCCCTTCCTTGGTTTCCGGTTTGGCATTATTCCGTGGTGGTGGGATATGACCTGCACCGGGAAGAGCTGATTTTACGCTCCGGGATCACCAAAAGGCTGGTAACCACTTTTAAGGTTTTTGAAAGAACCTGGGCCCGAAGTGATCACTGGGCCATTGTCGTGTTACCCCCAAACCAGTTGCCGGAAACCGCAGCGCCATTACCTTTCTTTAAAGCAGCCCAGGAACTGGAAAGCCTCGGGCATGTGGCAGAAGCCAGGCTTGCCTTCGAAGCCGGTTTGGAACGCTGGCCGGCAAATTCCTTAGGGCTGATGGGGCTGGGCAATACTTCCTATGCGATAGAGGATTACGATACTGCAGTCGGAGCGTTTTTACAGTTGACGGAAGTGGAGCCCAACCTGGCCGCGGGCTGGAACAATCTGGCGTATGCACTGGCAGGGCAAGGTTGTGGACAGCAGGCTGTTGAAGCGGCCCAGTGTGCAGTGAAACTGGCACCTGAAGACAGGAATGTGGTTGGCAGCTTGATCGAAATTTTAAAGCTCGCCGCCCGGCGTTCAGAAACTGCCATTTGTGCGTCCATTCGATGTCCTAAGCCTCCCTTATGATGGATAATTAGCCTCCTGTTACAAAAAGGACATGAGGCGTAGCCTTGAATGTCCCGTTACAACAAGAAAAACTCACTCTTATGTCTATGGAATGCCATAGCTGGCGCGGATGACACTTTATGAAGGATAAGTTTTCGACCTATTGGCTGGCGTTAGGGGTCGTTATTGTGATGACCCTGTGGTTGGCGACAGGAAACGTTCAGCAGCTTAAAGCTGAGGCACCGGAGTCCGAGGCAAAGAGCGCCGAGGAAGGCGTGATGCGCGTGGCTTTCCGCTATGGGGTGTCGGAATCCGTTCTTCGCCAGCTGCCCATCCAGGGGCAGTTGGAAGCCTGGCGCGAGGTAGAGATTGCCGCGCGGGTCAATGGGGTGGTTGAAAGGCTTCCTGTCAGCAAAGGTCAAAGGGTGGAAGAGGGGCAACCTTTGGTATTTCTCTCTGAAGAAGACCGGCCCTCCCAAGTTCGCAAGGCCGAAGCCGAAGTTGTTTTGGCTGAAAGTCAGTTAAAAGCCGCTAAGTCCCTGGCCCAACGGAATCTGGCTGCGGATACAGACCTCAAAGCCAAGGAGGCAGCCCTGGCCCAAGCCCAAGCCGAGCTGGCCAAGCTAAAGCAGGCCTTGAACGATACGGTCATCAAGGCTCCTTTCGCGGGTGTGGTTGAAACCCTTCCGGTGGAAATCGGCCAAACCGTGCAGCCTGGCACGCCGATCATCAGCATTGTGGACGACAGTCGTCTAAAGATGGTGGGCCAGGTACCCCAACAACAGGTGTCCGCGTTGCGCATTGGTCAAAGAGTAACCGCAAGGTTGCTCAGTGGTCAGCAGTTGGAAGGGGAGTTGACCTTCATTTCTGCCCGGGCAGATGTCAGTACCCGAAGCTATCGTATCGAGGCGGCGCTGGATAACCCGGATCGACTTCGGCTCGCAGGAGCGACAGCAACTTTGGCCATTGAGCTGGGCGAAGTGATTGCCCATGGGATTTCTCCAGCTTTATTAAGCTTGGATCGACAGGGCCGGCTAAGCGTCGAGCATGTGGGCGAGGATGACCGGGTTGTACAAACCCCTGTGGAGCGGGTGCGAATCACGCCTGATGCCATTTGGGTTACTGGCCTTCCCGAGCAGGTTCGTATCATTACTATGGGGCGTGGCTTTGTGGTCCCTGGAACCAAAGTGGAAGCCGTGGAAGAAACCTCGCTAACCGCGGGGGACGGCAACAATGGATAAGATTATCCGCACGGCCATTAACCGGTCGCGGGCCAGCCTGACGTTGCTTCTCATGTTGTGGGTTGGGGGCATTGTAGCGTTCAACTCCCTACCCAAGGAATCCAACCCGGATATTACCATCCCGGTCATTTATGTATCCGTGACCCATGAAGGCATTTCACCAGAAGATGCCGAGCGTCTGCTGATCCGCCCTTTGGAACAGGAGCTTCGCAGCCTGGATGGGTTAAAGGAAATGCGCAGCATTGGCGCAGAAGGTTATGGCTCGATCACCCTCGAGTTTCGTGCCGGCTTTAATCCGGATATTGCCTTGGCCGATGTTCGGGACAAAGTGGATACAGCCAAGACCAAACTGCCGGCTGATAGCGAAGAGCCGAAGGTTCTGGAAATCAACTTTTCCCAGTTTCCGGTGATTAACGTGGGCCTTTCAGGTCCTATGTCGGAAATGGAGCTGGTCCGCATTGCCCGTGACCTAAAGCGGGAAATCGAAGGCATAGCGGATGTTCTCGAAGTGGAGATCGGCGGCGACCGGGAAGACTTGCTGGAATTAGTGGCCGACCA